>Ga0255209_1000243_pt1 | contig 19589 bp, 19 predicted proteins | sample Miss_Miss_RepC_8_FD_183026 | JGI IMG/M metagenome (GOLD analysis project Ga0255209, IMG submission 183026) | Freshwater microbial communities from Mississippi River, Louisiana, United States - Miss_Miss_RepC_8d | ecosystem: Environmental > Aquatic > Freshwater > River | place: USA: Louisiana...
GGCTTGATGTCGCCCCGCGCAGGCGATATCGGCTGGCGGGTTTCGTTCTTTTTGGGTATGGCGGCGGCGCCTACCGTGTTTGCCTTGTTAGCGCCAGCTGGACTTTTGTCGGCTCCACGTATCGACTCTAGCTACGGACTCATCGTCGTAGCTGGCCTACTGGTCGGGCTGGGGACGCGCTACGGCTCAGGTTGTACCAGCGGACATGGCGTATGCGGGCTCTCACGCCTTTCGCCACGCTCCCTCGTGGCAACGCTGACCTTCATGGGCGCAGGTTTCGCAACCGTGTTTGTCGTGCGTCATCTGATTGTCGTGCGCCATTTAGCTTAACCCGAAGGAGCGATCATGCAAAGAATCACTGAATTTGTAGCCGGCCTGTTGTTTGGCTTAGGTCTATTGCTCTCTGGTATGTCTGACCCCGGCAAAGTTTTGGGCTTTCTGGACCTGCTTGGCACCTGGGACCCTTCGCTCGCGCTGGTGATGGCTGGCGCCATCCTCGTGGGTATGCTTGCCTTTACGGTGGCCAAGAAGCGGACCATGAATTTTCTGGGCGGCGCCCTGCACCTTCCCACCGCAAATCAAATCGATCGGCGACTTGTCATCGGTGCGTTGTTGTTCGGCGCCGGGTGGGGACTGGCGGGCTTTTGCCCAGGCCCGAGCTTGGTGTCGATGTTCTCCGGTCAGCCCAAGGCTGCGGTTTTCGTCCTGGCGATGGTTATCGGCATGCTCCTCTATGAGGCTGCCGATCGTTGGATCCACCAACCTCGTGCTAGTCAGGAAGCGATCCGCTAAGACCACCTTAAGGACTTTTCATGGCCCCTAAATGGCTGATGATGGTGGGTTGATGGCGCCTGCTGCTCGCCCCGCCAACCTGTTGCGACTGCTGCCCTCGCTACCGATCCTTGAGTGGGGGCGTAGGTATGACCGGGACACATTGGTCAGTGACTTGGTGGCCGCAATCATCGTCACCATGATGCTGATCCCGCAGAGCCTGGCCTATGCATTGCTGGCGGGTCTTCCACCTGAGATCGGCCTCTACGCCAGCGTGGCACCGCTGCTTCTGTATGCGGTGTTTGGTACCAGCCGGGTATTAGCAGTTGGCCCTGTGGCGGTGGTCTCGCTCATGACGGCTGCGGCCATCGGCGAGCATGCGGTGGCGGGTTCTCCGCAGTACTGGGCAGTGGCCATCACGCTGGCCTTTCTGTCGGGCGTGATGCTGCTGATCATGGGTGTGCTGCGCCTGGGTTTCCTCGCGAATTTCCTGAGCCATCCCGTGATTTCGGGGTTTATCTCTGCGTCGGGGCTCCTGATTGCAGCCAGTCAACTCAAGACCCTCATGGGCGTGAAGGCAGAGGGTCACAACGTCATCGATCTTGCGCAAGCGCTGATCTCGCAGCTCCCCAATATCCACGTGCTCACGCTGGTCGTGGGCGTGCTCGCCACGGCTTTTCTATTCTGGGTACGCAAGGGTCTCAAGCCACTGCTGATTCGGGTAGGGCTAAACGCAAGACTTGCTGATGTGCTGGCCAAGGCTGGCCCAGTTGCTGCCATTGCCGTGACAGCTCTCCTAGCCTGGATCCTTGACTGGAAAGGTCAAGGACTTAGGCTTGTAGGCAGCGTGCCTCAGGGCCTGCCCCCACTGACGTTGCCACTTTGGGATCTGGCCTTGTGGCAGTCGTTAGCGATGCCCGCACTGCTCATCAGCGTCGTGGGCTTCGTCGAGTCCGTCTCTGTGGGGCAAACGCTAGCGGCCAAGCGACGACAACGCATCGAGCCCAATCAGGAACTGGTGGCGCTGGGCGCGAGCAACCTGTCAGCCGCCTTCACTGGAGGTTTTCCGGTGACTGGGGGCTTTGCACGCTCCGTGGTGAACTTCGATGCAGGTGCACAAACGCCAGCGGCAGGGGTGTACACGGCTTTGGGAATCACCCTGGCCTCGCTCTTCCTGACCCCAGCACTCTATTTTCTGCCGCAAGCAACGCTATCGGCCACCATCATCGTGGCTGTGCTTTCCCTGGTGGACTTGGGTATGCTTAAGCGCACCTGGGCCTATTCGCGCACCGACTTCCTGGCCGCTCTGGCCACTTTACTCATGACGCTGGTGCAGGGGGTTGAGGTTGGGCTCGTGGTCGGGGTGGCCGTTTCTCTCGTTTTGTTCCTATACCGCACCAGCCGACCACACATTGCTGAGGTCGGTCAGGTACCTGGTACAGAGCATTTTAGAAATGTGCTGCGACATCACGTGGCCACGAGTCCGCGGCTGGTAAGCCTGCGCGTCGATGAAAGCCTTTACTTTGCCAACGCCCGCGCGCTAGAGGACCGCATCAACGACCTGGTAGCCGAGCGACCGGCGCTCAAACATGTGGTGCTGCAATGTTCGGCGATCAACGACATCGATGCCAGCGCACTTGAAAGCCTGGAAGCCATCGACCATCGCCTGCGCGACGCAGGCCTGCGTCTGCACCTCAGCGAGGTTAAGGGTCCGGTGATGGACCGATTGCAAGCAACCGAATTTGTCGCACGCCTTAGCGGTAAAATCTATCTCAGTCACTATCAGGCTATTGCTCAACTAAGCCCTGAAATCTTGACCTCCTCCACAGCCCAACGGCAGGTCAATCAAGGCGGGGCGTGAGCGGGAGGGCTCACCCGGCAACCAGCTTTACGGTGTGCGCTTTGAAGCAAAGAGCCCCTGCCTTGTGGCCGTCAGACAAACCGATCCAAATGTCATGCAACTCACACCCATCATTGCGATACACATAACGTTTGCATCGATTGCGGTTGTCCTAGGGCCCTTAGCCCTTTGGACACGCCTGCGATCCATTGTCCGACCGCGTTGGCACCGCGCATTTGGTTATGCTTGGGTCACCTGCATGATTGGGGCCGCTACCTCCGGAATCTTCATCAGAGACTATACGCTGCCCAATGTAGGCGGATACACACCCATTCACATACTCATTCCAGTCACTTTCTTTAGCCTATGGCGGGGACTTAGCTTCTTAGCGCAGGGTAACTACCGTGGTCATCAACTGACGATGCAATGGACCTACGGCCTCGCCTGTGTGGTCACTGGACTGTTTACGCTTTTACCGCGACGATATCTCGGCCAATTACTTTGGGGCGGTTGATGCCGATCGGCTATATAAATGACGACGCCAAAACCGCCAAACAGCGTTATGAATATAAAGACAAGTCGAGCGTCATGAATAAACTATGGGGATCGACCTTATAGTCACCAAAGGGTCCACACGCTAGAAAACCTGCTGAGGCATAAAGCCTTTGCGCTGGTATAAAACTTTGAGCTGTTCCAGTCTCAAGGCTAAGTCTTATGAACCCACTGCTCTTTGCCTCGTGAATGATGTGCAACAGCAACGCGCGCCCCGCACCTCGTCGACGATAGTTTGTGGCCGTTCGCATTGACTTAATCTCACCATGTTCTGCGCTTAAGGTCTTCAATGCACCACAGCCTAGGAGCTGGCTACCATCGCGAATGGTCCAAAAGCTAATACCATCTTGCTTCAATGCGGAAACATCGAGAGCGTGTACGCTCTCTGGGGGTGAGAGCGCAAACATACTTTTCAAATGCTCTTGAAGCAATGCATACACATCGGGCTTTGCTGGGTCGTCGATAGCGATCTTCATGATACGGTCACGCCGTCTCCATTGGCAAGCTTTCATCGCGAGCCCACTCTGATAGCGATGCATCGTAAATCCTGACATCCTGGTGTCCAAGCATAGTCAATATCAGCGCATCACTCGAGGCGGCGATCCCACCGCCGCAATAAGTGATGACTCGATCGCTTGCAAGTGCTTTGCTAAACATGATGCGTAACTCATGAAGCGGCTTGAAAACATTGTTTTCATCGACGATATGAATCGCAGCAATATTTACGCTGCCTGCAATATGGCCTGGCCTGCCATAATTGGAGCCACCAGGCTCACCGCGATGCTGCTCGGGACGCAAAGCATTGATCGTGCAGATACGTTGGTCATTGATGGCTGCAAACACATCTGCTTTATTCGCCACCAATTCGGCTCTAAAGGCAGGTTCAAAGGACGACGCTACCCGAGGCTTGCTTTGCCCAACAGCGATGGCCCGCCCTTCTCGCGACCACTTCTGAAAGCCACCATTGAGCACTGAAGCCTTATCGTGACCAAAGACCCTGAGCATCCACCACATCCTTGTTGCCCACCAATGGTTTGCCGTCGCGTAGCACACAACATGCGTTTGGTTAGTGATGCCAAGTCGACCCATGACTTGAGCAAACACCTGCATGCTTGGGAGCATGAAGCGCAGATGTGCCGGCTGATTCGGATCCGAGAGCTCTTTATCGAGATCGACAAACTGTGCTCCAGGAATATGGGCAGCTTCAAAATCAGACCTTCCAGAAACAATATCGTAGGGCTTATCTTCGCGTGGTACGAGATGCGTGGTGGTGTCAAGGACGACGACGTTCGGGTCGTCAAGGTGTTCTGCTAACCAAGCCGACTCGACGATGTATTCAAAACTAGTATTCATGATGGCTTTTATGTTGATGATTAATCTGCATAAATAACTCACTCAGGGCCTTAAGATGCCTGCAAGCCGCCGACTAATAATCGACTCAGCCTCAGCCATCATACGATCGATCAGCACTTTGACCGTGGGGATATCATGGATCAAGCCGGCAACCATGCCGCAACTCCATGCGCCAGCGTCCATGGCACCATCGAGCATGATCTTGGGATACACCCCTGCGACCTCTTCAATGATGTCGTCAAACTTGAGCCTCGCCCCAAGCGATCGTTCCTTCTCAAGCAATCGTTCAACTGCAGCGTTTTTTAATACACGCTCGGTATTGCGCAATGGGCGCATCACCAGGCGGGTGTCAAGCTCACTCGCGGCAAGAATGGCTTCTTTAACATGTTGATGGACGGGTGCCTCTTGTGTTGCTATAAAACGAGTACCCATATTTATACCGTCGGCACCGAGAGCAAGGGCTGCCACCAAACTGCGTCCATCAGCCATACCACCACTGGCCACAAACGGAATCTTAAGCTCATCGGCCGCACGAGGCAGCAATATAAAATTCGGAACATCATCTTCACCTGGATGACCGCCACATTCAAATCCATCCACGCTAACAGCATCGCAACCAATCGCCTGCGCTTTCAGTGAGTGACGAACACTTGTGCACTTATGAATCACCTTGACGCCGGCTTCTTGCATCATCGGCAACCACTTTTGTGGATTATTGCCTGCTGTCTCCACAACCCTGACGCCACCGTCAATGATTGCCTTGATGTAACCCGGATAGTCAGGGCTAGTTACAGTCGGCAGGAAAGTGAGATTGACACCGAAGGGCTTATCGGTCATCGCTCGACACTTTGCAATCTCGTGCGCAAGAAGTTCAGGCGTCTTTTGCGTGAGGCCAGTAATTATCCCTAAGCCCCCTGCATTGCTGACCGCAGCAGCCAACTCAGCAAAGCCGACATAATGCATACCGCCTTGAATAATCGGGTGCTGAATCTCAAACAATTCAGTGATTTTTGTTTTCATAACATTAGAACTCCCTGTAACGAGCCACTTTTCTACGCCATCTGATCCATAATTGCAAGCTTGCGGCCTTCTCAAGTAGCCTTACATCTTGGCGGCAAGACAGGCCCATCAAACAATCAACAAGGAGACCTTCATGACCAAGCCAGTGTGTTTAATCCTTGGGGCTGGTGCCGGCATTGGCGGGCATGTTGCCAAACGGTTTGCTCAAGAAGGCTTTCATGCATGCCTTGCAAGGCGAAGTGACAGGCCAGGCTTAGATAGCTTAGTTGATGACATTAAACGTGATGGCGGAACATCGACAGGTTTTATACTGAACGCTGCCGAAGAAGGAAGTATTGAGCAGCTTGTTTGCTCGATTGAGAACGATATCGGACCCATAACTGTCGCAGTTTTTAATCTTGGCGCCCAGATTGGCGATCGTGGCCTTGCCAATACTACGCTCAAGCAGTTTGAATTGGGCTGGCGTATTGCAACCTTTGGCCTCTTCCGCCTCGCTAAAATACTGTTCCCTTTCATGGAGCAACGAGGCCGAGGTACGCTTATAGTGACTTCGGCAACAGCCGCGATGCGTGGCAACGCGGGTCAACATGCTCATAGCGCTGCTATGGGTGGCAGACGCATGCTGTGTCAATCACTCAATGCCCAATTTGCCCCTAAAGGTATTCACATTGCCCACATCGTGATCGACGGTGCCGTTGATGCGCCCGACACCCTTGGAAAAATGCTCGGTCCCGAGCGCTTTCAAGCCTTACGAGCATCGCGCGGTCTGGAGCACGACGGCCTTGTCCTACCTTCAGAAATTGCGAATACCTATTATTACCTTGCCCATCAGCATCGCTCGGCTTGGACCTTTGAGCTTGACCTGCGGTCACATTCTGACCTCGCATGGTGGAATCATCAGTCTCAAGTTAATGATGTGTGAAACTCCATGGATATTTCTTGGATCGGTATGGAAATGGGGATTACCCTACTGCGTTGATTTGTGGCATGCTAATGGACCAATCAATAAACTAAGTGTTTCCCCATGAAAGCCGCTTGGTATCTAGAAACTGGATCGGTCGACGTCTTGCAGGTTGGTGAGGTTCCAAGACCTGATCCAATGCCCGGGCAGGTGCTCGTACGTCTTAAATCCCACGGCGTCAACCCGACCGACTGGAAACGCAGAGCCGGACAGCGAGGTCCTGCGCCGACGCAAAGGATGATCCCTGGATACGATGGCGCAGGCGTTATTGCCGCCCTCGGACAAGGCGTCGACCCTGCACGTCTGGGCGAACGTGTATGGGTCTGGGAGGCGTTTCATCAACAGGCAGGTGGAACCGCGGCAGAATTCGTCTGCGTTGATCAGTCACGTGCCGTCACCTTACCCGATGAGGTGGACTTCGACGTAGGTGCATGCCTTGGCGTGCCCGCCCTCACCGCCTGTCATTCGCTGATGCTTGCAGGTCCTTTAGCGGGCGAAGCAGTTATCGTGACAGGAGCGGCTGGGGTGGTCTGTAATTATGCCGTCCAATTAGCAAAGATAATGGGCGCGAGCGTCTTGGCGGTAGTACGAGGAGAGACCGAGAAAGAAGAAGATGCTCAACGTGCAGGCGCAGACCTTGTTATCAATTCAGAAAAGGATAATTTCCTTAAAGCAGCGCTCGATTTCACCCATGGTCGAGGCGCACGCTGTGTCATTGACGTGGACCTTGGCGCTCACTTGCACATCGCCCCACGCATTACCGCTGTAAACGGCACAATTGCAAGTTTTGGCACAGCAAGTAATCCTGCACCCACGCTCGACTGGGCCGCATTCATGCATCGAAACATCCGTCTATGCGGCGTTGGTATTTTTTCAGTTCCAGAATCTAGAAAGTTAGAAGCGGCTGCGTTCGTTCAAAGCTGCCTAGCGGCGGGCCAGCTTTGGCATCGGATCGACAGTCGTTGGCCTCTCGATGAAATCGCCAAAGCTCATCAACACCAAGAGACAGGCCATCCACGAGGTAAAGTTATTGTTAGCATAAGCTAGCCAATCAACCCAGCAACTGATCGATCTTTGCCTTCACCCGTTCGAGGCTTAGTACTGACTCAGCTTCGAGCGGTGGTGCATAGCCGACCGGTATCCGAGGAGCGCCGCAGCGTGCGACGGGCAAGCCACTATGCTCGGCAACAAATGCAGCAACTTCCGCTCCAAATCCTGCCACTTGCACGGCTTCATGGACCACCAAGCAGCGCCGCGTCTTCTCGACCGATTCAAGGACGGTCGTTTGATCCCACGGCCAAAGACTCCTCAAATCGATCAGTTCAATCGAAAGACCACTTTGACTGAGCTCGTCGACCAGGCTCATTAATCGAGGTATCGCGGCAGACCAGCTAACAATCGTTAGATCGCTACCCTTTCTGCAAACTGCAGCCTGACCAATAACTTGTAACGAAGTCTCAGCGATGTCGACCAAGCCCGATTGCTGCCAAAGCTCCTTATGCTCCATGTAGACCACAGGATCATCTGATGCGAGCGCTGCCTTGAATAGATGGTAATTGTCCGAGGCGGTTGATGGGGTAAGAACAGTTAATCCAGGAATGTGAACAAACCAGGACTCGAGTGATTGCGCGTGCTGTGCAGCTGAACCATGCCAAATCCCATTCGGCAAGCGCATCAGCATCGACACACGGCCCTGACCACCAAACATATAACGATTCTTAGCAGCCTGATTTACGATCTCGTCCATAGCACAAATCGCAAAATCAACAACCCGCATTTCAACGACAGGCCGCATACCGGCCAATGCCATACCTACCCCTGCGCCAATCATGGTCGCTTCAGAGATCGGCGTATCAATGATTCGAGCAGGACCAAACTTTGATTGCAAGCCAGCGTACTGGGCAAAGACGCCGCCGCGACCGATATCCTCGCCAAGGGCAATAATACGAGGGTCGAGATCCATTGACTCGCTTAGCGCAAGTGCTGCAGCCTGTGCGTAGCTAAGGCTTAAAGGCATTTTATAGCTCCACAAGCTAGAACCATTGACCGGCTCCAGATGTTTGAACATCTAAGTAGGCATCACTGGCAAGTGGCCATGCTGCCTCATTGGCCCTTGCTAACGCGTCGGCCATCTCTTGATCGGCTTGTTGCTTAATCTGGTCGAGGACCGCTTGCTCAACCGCTTGAGCGCTAAGCTTTCTCATCGCCAAAATAATGGGATCATGGCACATAGCTTGATCGACTTCGTCTTGCTCACGATACGTGCCAGGATCCACAGAAACATGACCCTTAAAGCGATATGTTCTTGCGTGTAATAGCGAGGGACCGTCGCCCCTTCTTATTGACCCAGTAAGCCTTGCCGCGGCGTCGTCAACAGCCTCAACATCGTTACCATCAATTGATTCAACATCAATACCAATACCTCGCGCACGCTCACAGACACCGTCTCCTGCCGTTACCGAAGAAGAGCGCGTTGTAGCGGCGTAGGCGTTATCTTCACAAACAAATAAAACGGGTAGCTGATAAACCTTAGCCCAATTGAAAGTCTCCAAAAATGGCCCTCGATTAATGGCCCCATCACCAAAAAAACAGGCAACGATCCGATCATCGCCGTGCTGAAGTTTGATCGCATGCGCAGCACCCACTGCGATGGGCATGCCCGCCGCAACGACGCCGTTTGCACCTAACATGCCCACTGAGAAATCCGCAATATGCATCGACCCACCCTTGCCTTGGTTATAGCCATCAGCGCGCCCAAAGAGCTCAGCCATCATCCGGTAAGGATCTGCACCTTTCGCAAGCGTATGGCCGTGACCGCGATGGGTTGAGGTGATCAGATCTGAACGCCTAAGATTGGCGCACACTCCGGCAGCAACAGCCTCCTGGCCGGTCGACAGATGAAGCGGGCCGCGAACTTTAGCAGGGGCAGCCGAGGTCTTTTGACCCCAAGCAGCCACACCGCCCTGGCTTGCAGCTTCAGCAGCATCTTCAAATGCGCGAATGCGAAGCATCATGCGATACAGTTCGATAAGTTCGCCTTTTCTACTTGCGGATTCCATAGCGTTCCTTTTGCGATCCTGTGACCTATCGCTGCCCATGCGCTCACACATCTTGCATCATACAATGCCGGCTTTTCCCGGACTTCATGCTATGAAAACAACATCACAAGAACCACCGCTCACTTCGCTTTCGCATGGCGGCGGCTGCGGTTGCAAGATTGCACCGGGCTTACTTTCTGAGATGCTCAAATCGACGATGGCCATGCCTGTACCCGATGAATTGCTTGTAGGCATTGGCACCTCGGATGATGCTGCTGTCTATCAGATTAATGAGCACCAGGCCATCGTTGCTACCACAGACTTCTTTATGCCAATTGTTGATGATCCTTATGCGTTTGGACGTATCGCCGCCACCAACGCAATCTCGGATATCTATGCCATGGGTGGAACGCCCATCATGGCGCTCGCGCTCGTAGGCATGCCGATTAACGTACTTAGCACGACAACCATTGGGAGCATTTTGGAGGGTGGACAGTCGATCTGTCGTGAGGCTGGAATTCCAGTTGCGGGTGGTCACAGCATCGACTCAGTCGAGGCCATCTATGGGCTTGTTGTGCTCGGACTCGTTAACCCAAAGCAGGTCAAGAGAAATGCTGATGCAAAGGCTGGCGATCTGCTTATCCTTGGCAAGCCGCTTGGCGTAGGTATTTACGCAGCGGCACTTAAAAAGGGCCAGCTTGCTGATACCGATTATGCGCAAATGCTTCAGACGACAACTTCGCTGAATAAGGCTGGATCCAAGCTTGGTGCCATTGATGGGGTCCACGCTATGACTGACGTTACAGGATTTGGTCTTGCAGGCCATGCGCTCGAAATGGCACGAGCAGCGAAATTGTGTTTAAAACTTGATTGGCAAAAAGTCCCACTCTTACCTATGGCAAAGCAGCATGCCGGTGCTGGTCATGTCACCGGGGCTTCGGCGCGTAACTGGTCTGCCTACGGCCACGAGCTCAGCCTAGACTCAAGGCTGACCGCCGTGGATCGCGCACTGCTCACAGACCCACAAACAAGCGGTGGCTTACTGGTAGCCTGCACGCCACAGGCTCGAGCCGAAGTGTTCGAAGCCTTTGCAAGTACAGGTTTGGACGCTCGCGAGATTGGCTCAGTCACAACTGGTTCGGTAGGGGTCGAGGTGATGATGTCCGAAATTGGCTAGTGGGGCTGCTGTTTTGTCGTTAAGATGGATGGCATGCACAAGGCAAGCCAAACATCTGAACCTGCACGAGGCGCTCAGAGCAAGCAACCGGTCAGATGCGCCGCAACAAAGCATCGCGCTATGAGACCAATCGATATCGATGCTTACTATCAAGCAGTTTGTACAAAAGATTCAACATTTGATGGCTATTTTTTTGTAGGCGTTAGCAGCACGGGGATTTACTGTCGCCCCATTTGCCGGGTTAAGACACCAAAACAACAACATTGCCGTTTCTTTTCGATTGCTGCACAAGCAGAGGCTGCAGGCTTTCGTCCCTGCATGCGATGTCGACCAGAACTTGCACCCGCCGACAGATATTGGAGCAGTGAGGACGCAAGCGACATCTTGGCTCGAAAGGCTGCATCCATCATAGACGGTGCAAAGCAGCACGATGGCAGCCCTAAACGAAGCGCTTCGTCCATGACCGACATCGCCAACTTACTTGGCATCAGCGATCGCCACTTACGTCGTGTGTTTGAAAACTATTGGGGTGTTTCTCCGCTGCAGTATCGACAAACTCAACGATTACTCAGGGCAAAGCAGTTACTCGTTGACAGTCAGCTTCCTATATCAAGGGTTGCTGCACTCGCGGGTTTTTCAAGCCTAAGACGATTCAATGATTCTTTTCATAACCATTACAGGCTTTCTCCGAGCAAACTGCGGGCCAACAACGCAAACGAACGAACAGGGTCTCCTGATCATTCGATTACCCTAAGGCTCGACTATCGACCGCCATTTGACGTGCAAGCCATGCTCAATTTTTGGCGGATTCGTTCGCTTAATAATCTTGAACTAATTGGCGCACACGATCTTTTTCGAACACTGGCTATCGTGCATCCTGCGTCACCAAGCAGGCATTTAGTTGGGTGGGTTCACTGTTGCTTTGATCCACTACGACCTCTACTTAGCCTAACAATCAGTGAGAGCCTACTTCCAGCCATCCATGGTTTGGTGGGTATCGTAAGAGCTGCGTTTGATCTGGATGCAGATCCAGCACTCATTGATGCTTCATTGAGCACTGACTTCCCAGCCAGCGCTGGTCTCCGATTGCCCGGCGCATTTGATGGCTTTGAACTTGCGGTAAGGGCCGTCATTGGTCAGCAGGTAAGCGTTGCAGCCGCAAGAACCTTCGCCCAACGCATTGTGGATCGTTTTGGCACGAGGCTTAGGCTTGTCAGCCCACCCCATCAATTACTCGATACCAATAAGCCCAAGCTCGAACAGTTAAGACTCTTCCCCCGCCCCCAAATACTTGCCCAAGCCTCGAGCGATGCCCTGGGTGCACTAGGCATTGTCAGACAGCGGCAAGTCGCCATTGTTTCGCTTGCGAAAGCGATGGTTTCCGGAGCGATCCGGCTTGATCCGGTCGGCGATGATAAGCAAGCCGTCAGACAAACGGTACAACAGCTCTGCGATTTGCCGGGCTTTGGCGAGTGGACTGCGCAGTACATTGCCATGCGCGCCTTGAAGTATAGCGATGCGTTACCTGCTGGGGATGTCGCTTTGCATCGGGCGCTAGGCCTTCACGGGGAAGTCCTTGCAAAACGGCAAACATTAGAACGCTCAAAGGCATGGATGCCATGGCGTAGCTATGCGGTCATTAGAGCTTGGCACTCGCTTGCTCAAGCAGCCAGCTGTTAGCAAGGTTTGTCAAGAAAACGCTATGTGATTCTAGTCCTGTAGAGGTAGACATTGATGAATTTCGACCATGTTCGCGCTGCCAAACGTATCCATAGCTGCTTAGGCGATATTGTGATTGCCACATCAAACTCGGGTCTTTGCGGGCTTTGGTTTGACGGTCAAAAGCATCAGCCAGGGCTTGACACTGGGCTCTTTGACAGGCCTTGTGATCGATTGATTAATGTCGAATCACAGCTTTGTGCATGGTTTTCTGGAGAATTAAAACGCTTTAATATTGCCTTGGACTTAAGCGCTGGCACAAGCTTTCAACAAGCGGTCTGGCATGCTCTTTTAGAGATCCCTCGCGGACAGACAATCAGCTATGCCACACTTAGCGCCACGATTAATCGCCCTAAGGCTAGCCGTGCCGTCGGTGCGGCCGTAGGTCGAAATCCGGTCAGCCTTATCGTACCCTGCCATCGCGTGATAGGTTCACAAGGAGCGCTTACAGGTTATGCAGGTGGTCTGGAGCGAAAACTCGCACTCTTAAAGCTTGAGTCAACGATTTGATCGCTTAGTTTGTTCGTGAGTTAGGCTGCCACGGCAATGACCACAGCGTTTGATTCAACAGCAGCCATAGCGTTGTAACATTGGCGTATAGCATAATCGCCTTAGTTCTTTTTACTCAAGTTTCATATCTTAAAAAGATCAACTCTATGCATCGAAGCGTTTGCTTCTATAAGCTCAATCGTTATTTCCAATGGATCATGTTGATTGGCTTACTGATGTTTGCAGACTCAAGGCTACACGCAGCATCGCTGCAAGTGGCAGTAGCGTCAAACTTCACAGCGCCGATGAAGGCTATAGCAACCGAGTTCGAGCGGGAAACTGGCCACAAGATACAACTCGCTTTTGGTTCCACGGGACAGTTCTACGCGCAGATTCGCAACGGTGCCCCGTTTGTTGTCTTGCTTGCCGCAGATCAGGAAAGCCCACAGCGCCTTGCTGCCGAAGGCCATGCAGTTAAGGAAAGTGCTTTTACCTATGCAAGAGGCCGGCTTGTTTTATGGAGTAAGAAACTTCACTTTGTCGACAGCCACGGTGAAGTTCTTAAATCCGCAGTGTTTTCGCGTCTGGCCATCGCCAACCCAAAGCTCGCGCCATATGGTGCTGCTGCAGTGGAAACCCTAAACAAGTTAGGGCTGTACCAGCAAATTGCTCCAAAAATTGTAGAGGCATCGAATATTGCACAAACGTATCAATTTGTAGCCTCGGAAAACGCAGACCTTGGATTTGTCGCTATGTCCCAGGTCTTTGAGCACGGCAAACTCAAAGAGGGCTCGGGGTGGCTGGTACCAGCAGCGAACCACAGGCCTATCAACCAGGATGCTGTCTTGTTAAAGCATGGACAAGGCAATAGTGCGGCGGTCGCATTACTCAGTTTTCTTAGATCCGAAAAAGCCAAGGTGATCATTCGATCCTTTGGATACGATTTATAAGTTAGAACGTTTTACGGTGAATCAGCTTTCAGACGCGTGGCCAGCGATTGCACTGACACTCAAACTTGCCAGTCTGAGTTCTTTTTTGCTGCTTATCATCGCTACACCACTAGCATGGTGGCTTTCACAAACCCAGTCCTTATGGCGTAAACCGATCGGCGCCCTTATCACGCTGCCACTTGTGCTGCCACCGACTGTTCTTGGCTTTTACATGTTGGCCCTACTTGGCCCTCAGGGCTGGGTTGGTCAAGTTACACAAAGCCTCGGGATCGGCGTCTTGTCATTTTCATTTACTGGCTTACTTATTGGATCATTGGTTTTTTCGCTGCCCTTTGCCGTCCAACCTATTCAGTATGCCTTCGAGGCAATCGGAAAGCGCCCTCTGGAGGTTGCAGCAACGCTTCGCGCAAGCCCTATCGACACTTTCTTTTCGGTTGCCTTGCCCTTAGCAAAACCAGGGCTATTAACCGCAACCGTACTCAGTTTTGCTCACACCATCGGTGAATTCGGTGTTGTGCTGATGATCGGCGGTAATATTCCCGGGCAAACAAGGGTTGTATCGACCCAAATCTTTGGCTATGTTGAGTCGATGGCCTACGATGAGGCTCATATGCTTTCTGCCGGTATGCTTGTATTTTCCTTCCTCGTCTTGCTTGCACTCGGACAACTGAAATCACGAAGCGATAAGGTGTTAACGTGAGTCACAAGCAAAGCTTGGCGATTCAGTTAAAGCTCAAGCGTGCGAGTTTTTCGATTGATCTAGAACTTGATTTACCGCTTGACGGAATCACCGCTGTCTTTGGTCCCTCGGGATCGGGAAAAACAAGCTTACTTCGTTGCCTAGCTGGTCTTGAGCATGCCCAAGGCTATATTCGAATTGGCGATCAAACATGGCTTGACAGCGGGCGTCATGTATCGACGCCAACATGGAAGCGCGAAATAGGCTATGTTTTTCAGGAGGCAAGCCTTTTCGAGCACTTAAATGTCCGTGATAATCTTTATTTCGGTCTAAAACGAGTGCAACAATCCCATGGAAGTGCAGGCCTTAACGAGGCGGTCAGCCTTTTAGGTATTGAGCATTTGCTCGGAAGATCGATTCAAAGCCTCTCTGGAGGCGAGCGCCAGCGAGTGGCTATTGCCCGCGCGCTTGCAACCCAACCCAAGTTACTTCTTCTCGACGAGCCATTAGCTTCGCTGGATGTTGCAAAGCGCCGCGAGGTTTTACCATGGCTCGAGAGACTCCATGACGCCTTGAAGATGCCCATGGTCTACGTCACTCATGCCATGGACGAGGTCGCAAGACTTGCTGACTACGTGGTGCTGCTCGAGCAGGGGCGAGTGAGCGCATGTGGACCTTTGACTGAAGTGACCTGCTCACGCGAATTGGCTTTGGCAATCGGCGAAGACGCTGGGGTCATCAGCACCGCAATCGTAGTCGGTCGCGACGAGGTTCATCATTTAGCGCAGCTGCTATTTGGCGACGCTAAGCTTTGGGTACGCGATCAAGGCCTAGTGATTGGGCAGACAGTAAGGATTAGGATGCTGGCAAGAGATGTCAGTCTGACGAAAACTGTACAAGAAGATACAACCATACAAAATCATTTGCCGGGTGTCATCGAATCCATCGATACCTTTTTACACCCAGCACAAGCCGCGGTTCGCGTACGATGTGGGCGAGAGATTTTGATAGCGCATGTTACGCTTCGTTCGCTTCAACGATTAGAACTACGCCCTGGGTCGCCTATATGGTGTCAAGTCAAATCAATCGCTCTTATGATTTAGTTGTTTTGCATAGACTTTGATGAACGATAGTGAGAAAGAAGTAACGATCGTCGCATCTCTTCCGTCCCGAGTTAACCATCGATGAAAAGGACACAGAATTGGCGAAGCTACTAAAGCTTTATATTGGTAACAAGAATTATTCGTCGTGGTCGATGCGACCTTGGGTGCTGATGAAGCAAGTGGGTATTGCCTTTGACGAGCATATGGTGCGCTTTGACGACTTTTCGTCCGATTCGAGCTTTAAGAAAACGATGGCAAAGCTATGCCCAACTGGCAAGGTGCCGGTTCTTGCTGATGGCAATCTAATGATCTGGGACAGCCTAGCCATCGTTGAGTATCTCGCAGAGCGCTTTTCGTCAATGCATTTATGGCCACAAGATACGCATGCACGCGGACTAGCACGAAGTATTTGTGCAGAAATGCATAGCGGATTTGCTGCGCTGCGAGCCGCCTACCCGATGAATATCGAAGCAAGCCTGCCCCACATCGGCGAGCTGTTGCTGCGCGATCGGGCAGCCGTCCGCAACGACTTGGCAAGAATCGACCAAATGTGGTCCTCACTGCTTGAATCATATGGCGGACCTATGCTGTTTGGTTCATACAGCATCGCCGATGCTTTTTTTGCCCCAGTGGTGATGCGTATCAAAACCTATGAATTACCGGTTAGCCAATCCGTTGGAAACTACGTGCAAGCATGCCTCGGTACTCGCGGTGTTGAGGCATGGATACGAGAAGCGATGGAGGAGCATGATTTTCGCGACTTCGAAGAGCCTTATCGACTTAAGCCGAATTCGAGTACTTAACGAGGTAAGCACAGTGAAATTGGAGCCCTAAACTTTTTGGGGCTAACTTCCGCCGACTTTTGCGTCCGTTAACCTAACCATGGACGATTTCACTGATGCGTTGATGGTTGCACTACATGCCGGGGCAGACGACCCCGACCGTAGCGCCATGGGTTCGCGCATGAAGACGCTTGTCGCAGAGTTGACCAACGAAGCTAATTCGAAGACGAAAAAGGCGGCTGTTTCTAAAGAACTTGCAAAGATTCGCGAGGCCTACAGGCTGCGACTTTTGTCGAGTTAATGCATGCGTCTTGAGCGTCGAAGACATGTACTTTCCTGGGTGGCAGGCTCGATCGGAGCCGCCACACTTCATGCTTACGGCGCGCAGCCGCAGTGGCCCATCCGCCCTGTAAGCCTGATTTGCCCATGGGGCGCAGGCGGCGGAACTGACGCTACAGCCCGAGTGCTCGCTGCGATTCTTGAAAAAAACCTTGGCCAGCCCTTTAATGTGATGAATCGAACCGGAGGCTCCGGGGTCGTAGGCCATTCGGCGATTGCCCATGCGCCAGCCGATGGCTATACCTTGGGCATGATTACGGTTGAGATCACGATGCTGCATCATCAAGGGCTAAGCCCTTTGAAGCCGACGAGCTACCGACCACTGGCCCTGCTCAACCTTGACCCGCCCGGTATACAGGTGAATGCTAACGCTCCCTATAAATCGGTCAAGGCACTTGCTGATGCGATTAAGTCATCGCCAGCCGGTCAATTTAAGGCCTCTGGCACAGGGTACGGTGGCATTTGGCACTTGGCGCTTATTGGCTGGCTGAGGGCGATGGGTTTGCCAGCAAACCACGTCACCTGGGTACCATCAAATGGGGCAGCACCTGCAATGCAGGATTTAGCTGCAGGTGGTGTTGACCTCGTAACCTGTTCAGTGCCTGAAGCTCGCGCCATGATTGATGCTGGCAAGGCCAGAAGCTTGGCCGTAATGGCAACGCAGCGCAATCCGATATTTAAGGATGTTCCTACACTTAAGGAGAGTCTGGACATCGACTACTCCTTAGGCGCATGGCGAGGTATTGCCGCACCGAAGAGACTACCGGATGGGATCGCAGATCGGCTTGCGGTCGCACTCAAACAAGCCTTTGACTCAACCGTCTTTCAAGATTTCATGAGGGCGCGAGGATTTGGCATGCGCTGGGCAGATGCAGCTGAATTTGCTAGCTTCATGGCGGAGGGGGACAAGTTTATGGCGGCCGCTATCTCGGCAGCAGGTTTGGCGAAGAAGGGCTAAAACGCGATGGACATCCGAGGTTGAGTGCATGCGCCTGCATGATCGAGTGCTTGGGCTCATACTGATTGGACTTGCAGCACTGCTCGGGTTTCACAGCGCTAACTTGGCCGGTCCTTCCGGCGATAGGCTAGGTCCAGGGCTCTTCCCAAATCTTATCGCAATGGGTATCGCCGCTTGTGGCTTAGTAATTAGCTTAAAAGCGCGCAGCAAACCAGGCCCAATGATTGTCGTCGACCCACGACTCAAGCTAGGTTCTGGTCTTTTTGCCGTATCGATCATGCCTGCTGGCGTTATCTTTTATTTGCTCGTGATTGATTGGCTCGGCTTTTTGCTCACAGCCGCCATCATGATTGCCCTTCTTTCTATAGCGCTCGGTGCAACAAGGAAGGCTTCTCTGGTGAACGCCATCCTGGGTGCGCTGTTAGCATATGGTTTGTTCGCGGAACTCTTGCGCGTACCGCTGGCCACCGGCAATTGGCTGAACTATTTTCGCGGTTTTTAGGTGGCCGATGTTGTAATCAGCGAGCATGTGGCAAAGGCCATAAGTCTTGTACTTGATATTCAAGTACTTGGTGTTGTTTTTGCCTCCGCCATCTTCGGACTTTTCGTAGGTGCAATACCTGGCTTGACGGCCACGATGGCTGCCGCTCTTCTTGTTCCGATGACTTTCTTTATGCCACCACTGCCTGCCCTAGGTGCCGTCGTTGCGGTGAGCGCCATGGCGATTTTCGCCGGCGATTTGCCTGCCGCCATGCTTCGAATGCCGGGAACGCCAGCATCGGCAGCTTATGCCGAAGAGAGCTATGCAATGGCCTTACAAGGTAAGCTCGAGCTAAATCTCAGTACGAACTTGGTATGTTCAGTTGCCGGCGGACTTGTAGGCGTAGGCTTCCTCATGCTTGCAGCACCCTGGCTTGCTGAAGTAGCGATTCATTTTTCCTCCTTCGAGTATTTCTGGCTATCCTGTCTTGGTTTGAGTTGCGCAAGCTTGATCTCAGGCAAGCAAACTAGCCATGCCTTGTTATCACTTTTATTTGGACTCGGTTTTGCATGCGTCGGTATCGACCCTGTAACAGGCGTTGCCCGCTTTACCGGCGAAAGCATTGAACTTGCCGCAGGTATCCATCTCATCCCCAGCATGATTGGCGCATTCGCCTTGAGTGAACTTATGCGAAGTTCGGCCGAACAAGGTTTAAGTCTTGCGCCAGTCCAAGAGAAAGTCGGTGCGCTTTTTTCAAACATTCGCTTCGTCGCAAGAACCTATTGGCAAAACTTTTTGCGAGGTTCATTGCTTGGTACCGCCATCGGTGCATTACCCGGGGCCGGAGCCGATGTGGCGGCTTGGATTTCATATGCCATGGCTAAGCGATTTTCAAAGCAGCCTGAGCAGTTTGGAAAGGGCCACCTCGAAGGCATCGTCGAGTCAACCTCGTCGAATAATGCTGCGCTTGGCGGTGCGTGGATTCCCGCTCTCGTCTTTGGCATACCTGGCGACTCTGTGACTGCCATTGTGATCGGGGTGTTATACATGAAGGGCATGAACCCAGGCCCAAGCATCTTTAGCCAAACGCCCGATCTCGTTTACGCGCTTTTTATACTTTTTATACTAGCAAATCTACTGATGCTTCCCCTTGGATGGTTAGCCATTAAGCTTGCAGCACGGCTTTTTAGAACGCCACGCGCCCTACTGCTTCCAATGATTTTGATGACCTGTGTACTTGGATCCTATGCCATGACAAACAGCAGCTTCGGCATCGTGTTGATGCTATTTTTCGGAATCTTGGCATGGCTTATGGAGTCGCACGATATCCCCATTGGACCGATGATGCTGGGGATTGTGCTTGGTGGGCTTTTAGAG
>Ga0255209_1000244_pt1 | contig 19561 bp, 15 predicted proteins | sample Miss_Miss_RepC_8_FD_183026 | JGI IMG/M metagenome (GOLD analysis project Ga0255209, IMG submission 183026) | Freshwater microbial communities from Mississippi River, Louisiana, United States - Miss_Miss_RepC_8d | ecosystem: Environmental > Aquatic > Freshwater > River | place: USA: Louisiana...
ACATGCCCACGTTGATCACTCCTGCTTCCCCCGCTCGTTGCACGAGCGGGGCAGTGTCGTTACGTGGGTCAGATTTGCTCGATCACGCCCCCTCGGGGTGGGTCAGTTCTGCTCGATCCTCAACACCGCTCAGCCGCCTGGCGCCGCCAGGCGGTCGCGCACACGCTGCGGGCTGAAGCCCAGCTGCAGCTCACCGCGCACCAGCAGCGTCGGCGTGCCGCGCGCACCGAGTGCGCGGTACTGCGCGGCGCAGGCGGCGTCGCGCTCGATGAAGCACTCGCTGAAGCGCACCTGGTGCACCGTCAGCCAGCGGCGGGCGCGGTCGCAGAAGACGCAGGTCTCGGACGAAACCATGTGCAGGTCGCCGGGGCCGGCCTGGCGGGCCAGTTCCTGGCCGAGCTCGGCCTCGCGGTGCGCCTGCCAGAACGAGGTGGCGCCGGCCACCGCCAGCACCAGCAGCACCAGGCCGACCAGCGACCGGCGCGAGGGCGCGCTCACCACCGGCCCCCGGTCCCGCGGCGGCAGCCCGCCGGCCGGGCGCGCACGCCCTGGCCGCCGGCTGCCGCGCCGGGCGTCACAGCGCGGCGGTGACGACGATCTCCACGCGCCACTCCGGCTTGGCCAGCGTGGCCTGCACGGTGGCGCGCGGCGGCGTGTGGTTGGGCACCACCCAGGCCTCCCAGACCTTGTTCATGCCGGCGAAGTCGGCCATCGACGACAGGAAGATCTCGGCGCGCAGGATGCGGCTCTTGTCGGTGCCGGCGCGGGCCAGCAGCGCATCGATGTTGGCCAGCACCTCGCGGGTCTGGCCCTCGATGTCGGGGGCGCCATCGACGGCCACCTGGCCGGCCAGGTAGCACACGCCGTTGTGCACGGCCATCTCGGACATGCGGGGGCCGACATCAAAACGCTGAACCATGTTCTCAGTTTCCTTTGGGAGGGTGGGGGTGACGCGAGGCCGCCACCGCGGCGGCGTCGTCGTGCAGCTTGCGCACGCGGCGGCGGCGACGGTGCTTGCCGTCGTGCTGCGACGCGTCGGACTTCTCGCCGATGCGAGACTCCTTGCCGCGCAGCAGCTTGACGATGTTCTGCCAGTGCCGCCAGACCAGCAGCAGGCTCATCACGCACACGCCCAGCGCCACCGGCGGCCGGTCGAAGAACATCAGCGTGAAGAAGGGCGCGAAGGCCGCGGCCACCAGCGAGGCCAGCGACGAGTAGCGGAAGATCGCCGCGACCACCACCCAGACCAGCAGCGTGGCCACGCCCAGCCAGGGCTCGTAGGCCAGCAGCACGCCGGCCGCGGTGGCCACGCCCTTGCCGCCCTGGAAGCGCAGGAACACCGGGAACAGGTGGCCCAGGAAGGCCGCGACGCCGACGAAGGCGATCGCCGTGTCCTCGAAGCCCAGGTCGAAGGCGTAGTACTGCACCAGCGCGGTGGGCACGAAGCCCTTGAGCGCGTCGAACACCAGGGTCAGCAGCGCGGCCAGCTTGTTGCCCGAGCGCAGCACGTTGGTCGCGCCGGGGTTGCCCGAGCCGTAGCTGCGCGGGTCGGCCAGGCCGAACAGGCGGCTGAAGACCACCGCGAACGGCACCGAGCCGATCAGGTAGGCGACGAAGAACGCCGTGTAGGCGTAGATCAGGTCGAGGTGGGACTGGATCAGGTCCATGACGAGGGCGGGCCCGGCGCCGCGCCGCGGCAGCAGCGCCGTCGGCGGACTGCAGGCGCGGGACTGCAGTGCGGTGGTGCCGCGAGTGTAGCCCTCCCTGCCCGCCCCGGCCGCCGGCACCCGCGCGACAGCCGGCGCCCTGGCCCCCGGGCCTAGAATGCCGCGCATGAGCCGTCCCCGCCCCCTGCCACGCCGCGCCGCCCGCTGGCTGCTGCTGGCCTGGGTGCTGTTCACGCTGGCGCCCAGCATCTCACGCGCGGCGGCTTTCGTGCAGGGGCAGATCGCCCCCTGGTCGGCGGTGTGCTCGGCGCTGTCCGAACCCCGCGCCGGCGGCAGCCCGGACGGCGGCACGCTCAAGGCGCTGCAGCACCTGACGGAGCACTGCCCGGCCTGCGTCCACGCCGGTGACGGCTGGGCGCCTCCGCCGGCGCCGGCCGGCCTGGCGCCGGCCGACCGCCGGGCCGCGGCGCTGCCGCGGCTGTTCCTCAGCGCGCCCCGCCCGCTGCACGCCTGGGCCACGGCCCAGCCAAGGGCGCCGCCGGCGCTGGCCTGACCGCCCTGCCCCGGCCGGGGCTACGCGCCCGATGGCGCGCACCGGCCGGCCCGGCAGGGCTGCCCGCCGCCCGCACGCGGGCCGGCCGGCCCGCCCCCCGATCCGAACCGACCCGTCCGTGGCGACGCGGCGCGCGCTGCGCCGATCGCCCGCCGCCCGCCGTGCCTCACGCACCGCCGCCCGCTGCGGCCGCGTGCGCCGCGGCCCGGCGAGGGCCGGTGCGCGGCCCCGGGGGGTCGTCCGCCCGCCCCGCGTTCCACCGAACGCCCGCCCCCGAATGCCATGCACCACCCTGCCCCTTCGCCCCTGACCCTGGCCCTGGCCGCCCTGCTGCCGCTGACCGGCCTGAACGCCCAGGCACAGAGCGCCGCCAGCGTCAGCGACGACAACCCCACGCAGCGCGTCGAGATCAGCGCCCGCACCACCTCCGCCCTCGACGCCCGCCCGGCCAGCAGCTCGCGCCTGGGCCTGAGCCTGCGCGAGACCCCCGCCAGCGTCACCGTGGTCGACCGCGCCGCGATCGACGCGCTGCAGGCCGCCGACACCCAGGCGCTGCTGGCCCTGGTGCCCGGCGTCAGCTGGTCGGCCCAGCCCGGCGCGCCGGGCTCGGTGTCCTACCGCGGCTTCGGGTCGTCCAGCCTGACCCAGCTCTACAACGGCATCTCGGTGCAGTACGACGCGATCGCCGCCCGGCCGATGGACAGCTGGCTCATCGAGCGCGCCGAGGTCGTCGGTGGCGCCTCGGGCTTCCTGTACGGCGCCGGCGCGGTCGGCGGCACGATCAACCTGATCAGCAAGGTGGCCGACGACGCCGGCGACCTGCAGCACGCCCGGCTGACGCTGGGCGAGCAGCACGGCCTGGGCCTGAGCCTGCAGCGCGCGCTGTCGCCGGCGGCCGACGCCCAGGTGCTGCGCGTCGACGCCCACGCCAGCCGCGGCGCGGTGTGGACGCAGGGCCGCGACCGCGACGCCTGGCAGCTGGCCCTGTCCTGGCGCGCCCCGCTGGCCCCGGGCTGGACCCACACCCTGGCCGCCGAACGCCAGCACGAGCGCGTCGACCAGGTCTACTGGGGCACGCCGTACCTGCGCGGCGCCGGCAGCACGGTGGCCGGCGCGGTGCGCTACGACCCGGGCACCTTCGAGCGGCTGTACAACGCCGTCGACGGCTTCTATGCCCAGGAGGTGACCTGGCTGCGCTCGGTGCTGGAGGCGCGGCTGGGCGCGGCCACCCGCTTCACCCACACCCTGTACCACTACGACGCGCTGCGCGACTACGAGAACCTCGAGACCTACGCCTTCGTCAACGGCGACAGCCAGGTCGAGCGCAGCAACGCGCTGCTGCAGCGCCACGACCAGCAGGTCTGGGGCAGCCGCGGCGAATGGCAGCACACCGGCCGGCTGGCCGGACGACCCTCAAGCTTCGCCGCCGGCTGGGACTGGAGCTACAACCGCCAGACCCGCTTCCCGCTGTCGGTGGCCGGCCCCTTCGACCGCGTGGACCCCTACGCGCCGGCCGACGCGCAGTTCCTGGCCACGCCCGGCATCAGCCGGACCTACACGCCGGGGGCGACCAACCAGCTGCACACGCTGGCGCTGTTCGCCGAGAACCGCACGGTGCTGGGCGCCGGCTGGGCGCTGACCAGCGCGCTGCGCTGGGACCGCCTCGACCTGCTGGTGACCAACCACCGCAGCGCCACCGCCACCAACCCGGCGCGCTACGAGACGGCCTTCCACCCGGTCACCGGCCGGCTGGGCCTGGTCAAGGACCTCCGCCCGGCCTGGCAGGTCTACGCCCAGCTCAGCACCGCCGCCGACCCGCCCTCGGGCGTGCTGGCCACTGCCGGCTACAGCGCGCTGCGCGACTTCCAGCTGACCCGCGGCCGCCAGCTCGAGCTGGGCAGCAAGGCCGGCTTCGACGGCGGCCGCGGCGAGGCCACCGCGGCGCTGTACCACATCGAGCGGCGCAACCTGTCGATGACCGACCCGGCCGACCGCACCCGCGTCGTCGCGGTGGGCCGGCAGTCCAGCCGCGGCGTCGAGCTGGCGGCGCGCTGGCAGCCGGTGGCGGCCTGGGCCTGGACCGGCCAGCTGGCCTACACCGACGCGCGCTACGACGACTTCGTCGAGACCGTCGGCAGCACCACCGTCTCGCGCGCCGGCAACACCCCGGCCAACACCCCGGCCTGGGTGGCCGGCGCCAGCGCCACCTGGCAGCCGCGGCCGGCCTGGTCGCTGCGCGCCGACCTGCGCCACGTCGGCCGGCGCTACGGCAACACCGCCAACAGCTTCTGGGAGGGCGGCTACACGCTGCTGGGCCTGGGCGCGCGCTGGCAGGTCGAGCCGCGGCTGGCGCTGCTGGCGCGGCTGGACAACGCCGGCGACCGCGTCCACGCGGCCACGCTGGCCGGCAGCCAGGCGGTGCTGGGTGCGCCGCGCACGCTGCGGCTGTCGGCCGACCTGCGCTTCTGAGCCCCGGGGCCGCGGCGATGAAGCGCTGGCTGTACCTGACCCACCGCTGGCTGGGCATCGCCCTGGCCGCGGTGATGGCGCTGTGGTTCCTCTCGGGCCTGGTGATGCTCTACGTCGGCTACCCCAGGCTGAGCCCCGAGGAGCAGCTGGCCGGCCTGCCGCCGCTGCCGGCCGAAGGCTGCTGCGTGCCGCTGGCCGGCGCGCTGGCCGCCGCCGGCCTGCCCGATCGCGCCGCGCCGTCCACGCCCTGGCGGCTGACCAGCGTGGCCGGCCGGCCGCGCTACGTCTTCGGCCCCGGCGGCGGCGCCAAGGGCGCGGCGGCGCGCCAGCCGGCGCGGGCGGTCGACGCGCTCAGCGGGCAGCCGGTCGGCCCGGTCGACGCGGCCGCCGCGCTGGCCGCCGCCGCGCACTTCGCCGGCGGCGTGCCGGCGCGGCTGATCGACCGCGTCGACGAGGACGGCTGGACCCACTCGCGCGCGCTGGACGGCCACCGGCCGCTGTGGCGCGTGGCGGTGGACGACGCCGAGGGCCGCTGGCTCTACGTCAGCAGCCGCAGCGGCGAGGTGGTGCGCGACGCCACCCGCACCGAGCGCGGCTGGGGCTGGCTGGGCGCCTGGCTGCACTGGCTGTACCCGCTGCGCGGCGGCGTGCTGGACGCCTGGTGGACCGACACCGTGATCGCGCTGTCGCTGGCCGGCAGCGTGCTGGCGGCCGTCGGCCTGCTGCTGGGCATCTGGCGCTGGCGCTGGCGCCGGCCCTACCGCAGCGGCCGCCGCACGCCCTACCCCGACCGTGCCGGCCGCTGGCACCACCGCCTGGGCCTGGCCGGCGGCCTGCTGTGCCTGGGCTGGGTGCTCAGCGGCCTGCTGTCGATGAACCCCTGGCGGGTGTTCGACAGCGGCGCGCCGGCGCCCGACCGCCTGGCCTACGCCGGCGGCCCGCTGCGCGCCGACGACGCGCTGGACGCCGGCACGGCGCTGCGCCGCCTGCAGGCCGCCGGCGTGCCTGCCCGCCAGCTGGTCTGGCAGCGCGTGGGCGGCGTGCCGCAGCTGCTGGCCCAGGCCCCCGGCGGCCCCTGGGTGCTGGCGGCCGGCGACCCGGCGCCCGGCGCCGTGCCGGCCGCGCGCTGGCAGGCCGCGGCCGAACGCCTGCTGCCCGGCGCGCGCATCGTCGCCCGCGAGCGCCTGGACGCCTACGACGCCCACTACTACGCCCGCGCGCCGCACACCATGGGCGGCCAGCGCGAACGCCCGCTGCCGGCCTGGCGCCTGCACTTCGACGACGCCGCGGCCACCACCGTGGTCATCGACCCGCGCACCGGCGCCATCGTGCAGGTGCAGGACCGCCACAAGCGGCTGGAGCGCTGGGCCTTCGCCTTCCTGCACAGCTACGACCTGCCGCCCCTGCTGGCGCTGCGCCCGGCCTGGGACGCCTGGATGCTGGGCTTCGGCCTGGCCGGCCTGGCGCTGTGCGCCACCGCGTGCGTCACCGGCTGGCGCAGGCTGCGCCGTGTCGCCGCGCGCACCACCACTTCTCCACAGGCGCACCGTCCGGCAGGCCGGCGCGCCGGTGACGATACTCACCGCCTGCCCACCCCCTTCCGATGACGAGCACGACCATGAACCTCCGCCTCCGCCTGATCGCCGCCAGCGCCCTGCTGGCCGCCGCCGCCACCGCCGGCGCCCAGACCACCGTCAAGGACGCCTGGGTGCGCGGCACCGTCCCGCAGCAGAAGGCCACCGGCGCCTTCATGCACCTGAGCTCGGCCCAGGGCGGCAAGCTGGTCTCGGCCAGCTCGCCCGCCGCCGGCGTGGTCGAGATCCACGAGATGGTGATGGAGGGCAGCACGATGAAGATGCGCGCCATCCCCGGCCTGGACCTGCCGGCGGGCAAGACCGTGGAGCTCAAGCCCGGCGGCTACCACGTGATGCTGATGGACCTGAAGGCGCCGCTGAAGGCCGGCGAGCAGGTCGAGCTGAGCCTGGTCGTCGAGGGCAAGGACGGCAAGAAGGAGACGCTCGCCGTCAAGGCCCCGGTCAAGGCGCTGGCCGCCGCGGCCGACGCGCACAAGCACTGAGCAGCGCCCGCCCCTGCGCAAACGGGGCAAAGGGGCCAAGGGGCGGCCCCGCCGCCCCTGCCCTGCAGCGGATCGCGCCGATCAGAAGAAGCCCAGCTTGTTCGGCGAGTAGCTGACCAGCAGGTTCTTGGTCTGCTGGTAGTGGTCGAGCATGGCCTTGTGGGTCTCGCGGCCGATGCCCGATTCCTTGTAGCCGCCGAAGGCGGCGTGCGCCGGGTAGGCGTGGTAGCAGTTGGTCCACACCCGGCCGGCCTGGATGGCGCGGCCCATGCGGAAGGCGCGGCTGCCGTCGCGCGTCCACACGCCGGCGCCCAGGCCGTAGGGCGTGTCGTTGGCAATCGCCAGGGCCTCGGCCTCGTCCTTGAAGGTGGTCACGGCCAGCACCGGGCCGAAGATCTCCTCGCGGAAGATGCGCATGTTGTTGTGGCCCTGGAACAGCGTGGGCTGGATGTAGTAGCCGCCGGCCAGGTCGCCGCCCAGCTGGGCCGCCGCGCCGCCGCACAGCAGCTTGGCGCCCTCGGCCTTGCCGGCCTCCAGGTAGGACAGGATCTTGTCCTGCTGCATCGCGCTGGCCTGGGCGCCGATCATCGTGTCGGTGTCCAGCGGGTTGCCCTGCTTGATCGCGGCCACGCGCTTGAGCGCACGCTCGATGAAGCGCTCGTAGATGCTCTCCTGGATCAGCGCGCGGCTGGGGCAGGTGCAGACCTCGCCCTGGTTGAAGGCGAACAGCACCAGGCCCTCGATGGCCTTGTCCAGGAAGGCGTCGTCGGCCGCGGCCACGTCGTCGAAGAAGATGTTGGGGCTCTTGCCGCCCAGTTCCAGCGTGGCCGGGATCAGGTTGCCGGCGGCGGCCTGGGCGATGACGCGGCCGGTGGCGGTGCTGCCGGTGAAGGCGATCTTGGCGATGCGCTTGCTGGTGGCCAGCGGCATGCCCGCCTCGCGGCCGAAGCCGTTGACGATGTTCAGCACGCCCGGCGGCAGCAGGTCGGCGATCAGCTCGGTCAGCACCAGGATGCTGATGGGGGTGGATTCGGCCGGCTTGAGCACCACCACGTTGCCGGCGCCCAGCGCAGGGGCCAGCTTCCAGGCCGCCATCAGGATCGGGAAGTTCCAGGGGATGATCTGGCCGACCACGCCCAGCGGCTCGTGGAAGTGGTAGGCGATGGTGTCGCCGTCGATCTCGCTGATCGCGCCTTCCTGGGCGCGCAGGCAGCCGGCGAAGTAGCGGAAGTGGTCCACCGCCAGCGGGATGTCGGCGTTCAGCGTCTCGCGCATCGGCTTGCCGTTGTCCACGCTCTCGGCGTAGGCCAGGCGCTCGGTGTTCTGCTCGATGCGGTCGGCGATCTTCAGCAGCAGGTTGGCGCGCTCGGCCGGCGCGGTGGCCGCCCAGCGGGCGGCGGCGGCGTGGGCGGCGTCCAGCGCGCGCTCGATGTCGGCGCCGGTGCTGCGCGCGGCCTGGGTGTAGACCTTGCCGCTGATCGGCGTGATGACGTCGAAGTACTGGCCGTCGACGGGGGCGACGAACTGGCCGTTGATGAAGTTGTCGTAGCGCGTCTTGAACGCGACGGGGGCGCCGGCGGCGCCGGGGGCGGCGTAAACAGTCATGCGTGTCTCCTGAACGTTGGTGGGGCTGGGGCGGCGAATCCGGACGCGGTGCAGCCGCGGGGCGGGGACGATTGCAGCCGCCGTGCCACCGCGGTTTCAGCCGCGCCACCGGCGGATGCGGCACAAGCCTGGCCCGATTCCTGCCCCTGGCTGTGCCATCGGCCGGTGCGGCGCGGACAGTGTTCCGAAGCAGCACAGGCCGCGTGCCAAATCCGGCCCGAGCACGGCGCACCCCTGGGAAGACCCCCATGCAACGCCGTGCATAGGGCCGGTCCGGCGCCCGATCGAAGCCGTCCACTGCAGCCTGCCCGCCATGCCCCCGACCACCGCCCACCGCCCGCCGACCCCGGCCCACCGCCTGCGCGACGCCCGCCGCGTGCTGGACGACGGCGGGCCGGCCCCCCGGGCCGAGGCCGCTGCCGATGGCGACGACGCGCTGCAGCCGCTGATCGGCGCGCTGCTGGCGCGCTCCTGGCAGCGCAGCCGCGCCGCCGGGCTGGCGCCCAGCGGCCGCACGCCGGGCACGCCGCACGCGTCGGCCGCCCAGCTGGCGCGGGCGATGCAGCGCCAGTACGAGCTGCTGTCGCACGCCCAGCCGGTGCTGGAGTACATGGCCCAGCAGGTGGCCGGCACGCGCAGCCTGGTGGTGCTGGCCGACGCCCAGGGCATGCTGCTGCGCACGCTGGGCGACACCGACTTCGCCGGCCGCGCCGAGCGCGTGGCCCTGCGCCCCGGCGCGCTGTGGGCCGAGCCGGTGCGCGGCACCAACGCCATCGGCACCGCGCTGGCCGAGCGCCAGCCGCTGGTGGTCCACGCCGGCGAGCACTACCTGGCGCGCAACGGCTTCCTGACCTGCTCGGCCGCGCCCATCATCGACCCCGCCGGCCGGCTGATGGGCGCCTTCGACATCAGCGGCGACCAGCGCAGCTACCACCCGCACACGCTGGGCCTGGCGCGCTCGGCGGCCTGCCTGGTCGAGCACCGGCTGTTCGACACCTGGCACGCCGGCAGCCTGCGCCTGCGCCTGCACGCCCAGGCCGAGGGCCTGGGCTCGCTGACCGAGGGCCTGCTGGCGCTGGCCGAGGACGGCCGCGTCATCGGCGCCAACAGCGCCGCGCTGGCCTTGCTGGGCCTGGACCAGCAGGCCATCGGCCAGGCCCGGCTGGAGCAGCTGCTGGCGGTGGACGCCGCCACGCTGCTGGAGCGCGCCCGCGCGCAGGCGCGCAGCGGCCACAGCGCGCCGCTGACGCTGCGCCGGCTGGCCGCCGACACCGCACCGCTGTGGGCCCGCGTCGAGGGCGGCGGCGCGCTGCTGCGGCGCCTGCACCGCGCGGCGGTGCCCGACGGCGACGCCGCCGCGCCCCCGGCCGCGGGCCCCGGCCCGGCGGCCAGCGACGACCCGCGGGTGCAGGACGCGCTGGCCGCGCTGGACACCGGCGACCCGGCGATGGCCAGCGCGGTGCAGCGCGCGCGGCGCGTGGCCGGCAAGCCGATCGCGCTGCTGCTGCAGGGCGAGTCGGGCGTGGGCAAGGAAGTGTTCGCCCGCGCGGTGCATGCCAGCGGGCCGCGGCGCGCCGGCCCCTTCGTCGCGGTCAATTGCGCCGCGCTGCCCGAGTCGCTGATCGAGGCCGAGCTGTTCGGCTACCAGGGCGGCGCCTTCACCGGCGCGCGGCGCGAGGGTGCGCCCGGCCGCATCCGCGAGGCCCAGGGCGGCACGCTGTTCCTCGACGAGATCGGCGACATGCCGCTGGCCATGCAGGCGCGCCTGCTGCGCGTGCTGCAGGAGCGCGCGGTGCAGCCGCTGGGCGGCGGCCGGCCGGTGGCGGTGGACTTCGCCCTGGTCTGCGCCACCCACCGCAGGCTGCGCGACGAACTGGCCAGCGGCCGCTTCCGCGAGGACCTGTACTACCGGCTCAACGGCCTGACCCTGCACCTGCCGCCGCTGCGCGAGCGCGGCGACCTGGCGGTGCTGGTGCGCCAGATGCTGGCCGAGATCGAGCCCGGGCGGCCGCTGGCGCTGGACGCGCCGCTGGCCCAGGCCCTGGGCCACTACCGCTGGCCGGGCAACCTGCGCCAGCTGCACAACGCGCTGCGCACCGCCGCCGCGCTGCTGGCCGACGGCGAGCAGCGCATCGGCTTCGCCCACCTGCCCGAGGACCTGGCCGAGGACCTGCGCGCCACCCAGGCCGCGCGGCCGGCCCACCAGGTGGCCGACGAGACCGCCGACCTGCGGCTGCAGGAGGCGCACACCGTGGCCCGCGTCGTCGAGGTCTGCCAGGGCAACCTGTCCGAGGCGGCGCGGCGCCTGGGCATCAGCCGCGGCACGCTGTACCGCAAGCTGGAGGCGGCGCGGGCGCGCGCGGCGGGCTGCGCGGCGGGCTGAGCGGCGGGCTGAGCGGCGGCCGGCGCGGGGTCGCCGTCAGACCGGCGCGCTGGCAGCGCTCGCCGGGCGTCAGGCGGCGGCGGCCGCCGCGGCCTTGCCGGCGCGGCGCAGCGCGACCGCGTCGGCCTCGCCCAGCGAGGTCTCGCCCGCCGCCAGGCGGAACAGGCGCAGCGAGCGCTCGACGCAGTCGACCTGCGCGCACAGCGACTGCGCCGCACCCGCCAGCTGCTCGACCAGGGTGGCGTTCTGGCGGGTGAAGCCGTCGATCTGCACGATGGCCTGGTTGGCCTGGGCGATGTCGGTCTGCTGGCGCCGCGCGCCGTGGTCGATCTCGCCGAGCAGCGCGCTGACGCGGCGCACCGCGTCCAGCGCGTCGAGCATGCGCTCGCGCGCCTCGCCGCTGCGCTGCGCGCCGGTCTCGACGTCGGCGCCCGAGGCCTCGATGACCGCGCGGATCTGCCGCGCCGCGTCGGCGCTGCGCTTGGCCAGCATGCGCACCTCGCCGGCGACCACCGCGAAGCCGCGGCCCGAGCTGCCGGCGCGTGCGGCCTCGACCGCGGCGTTCAGCGCCAGCAGGTTGGTCTGGAAGGCCACGCCCTCGATGACGTGGACCATCTCGCCCACCCGCTGCGAGGAGCCGCGGATCGCCGTCATCGTCGCGGCCAGGGCCTGCACCGCGGCGTCGCTGCGCGCGGCGACCTCGGCGGTCTGCGCCGCCAGCTGGCGGCCGGACTGGGCCGACTCGGCGCTGTGGCGCACGGTGTCGGTGATCTGCGCCATCGCGCCGGCGGTCTGCTGCAGGCTGCCGGCCTGGGATTCGGTGCGCGCCGACAGGTCCAGGTTGCCGGTGGAGATCTCGCGCACCGTGCGGTGCACGCCCTCGACCTCGCGCCGGGTGTCGGCCACCAGGGTGCGCAGGTTCACCGCCAGCTGGGCCAGCGCCTGCTGCAGCTCGCCGGCCAGGCCGTCGGCGCCGGTGGACACCGCGTGCGCCAGGTCGCCGGCGGCCAGGCGGCGCGCGTCGGCCAGCACCGGCAGCAGCGGCTGGGCGGTCAGCCGGAGCAGGGCCCAGGTGCCCAGCGCGGCCGCGGCCAGCGCCACCGCGGCCAGCGCCGCCCACCCGCCGGGTGCGGCCTGCACCGCGGCTGCGGCCGTGGCGCCGGCCAGCGCGGCCTGCGCCAGGGCCAGGCGGCCGCGCGAGCGCAAGGTCAGCGCGCTGCGCAGGCGGCCGGCGGCGTCGCTGCGGACCACCTCGCCGTGGCGCAGCAGGTGCACCAGGCGGCCGCGTTCGGCCTCGGCGCGCATCTGCGCGTACAGCGCCTCGCAGGCGGCGACCTCGGCGCGCGTGGCCGGGCCGCGCACCGACAGGTAGCCGGTGATGCGCGCGCCCTCCATCAGCGGCACGGCGTTGGCCCGCACCCAGTAGTGGTCGCCGTTCTTGCGGCGGTTCTTGACCACGCCGGTCCAGGGCCGGCCGGCCTGGATGGTCGCCCACAGGTCACGGTAGGCCTCGGCCGGCATGTCGGGGTGGCGCAGCAGGTTGTGCGGCTGGCCCAGCAGCTCGGCCTCGGTGTAGCCGCTGACCGCGACGAAGGCCGCGTTGCAGTAGGTGATGCGGCCCTGGGGGTCGGTGACCGAGACCAGCGCGGGCTGCTGGTCGGCGAGCGGGTACTCCTGGGCGGTGACAGGCAGGTTCAGGCGCACGGGGACCCTCCGGGGACACAGGTCGAACCGCCCCATTCTGGCCGCCGGCCGCCGCGGGCGATCGGCCGAAAAGCGCGGCCTTGCCGCCCTTGCCGCCGCCGCGCCGCGGCGCTCAATCGACCGGCGTCAGCTTGGCGATGGCCAGCGCCAGCCACTTGGCGCCGTGGCGGCCGAAGTTGACCTGCGCGCGCGCGTCGGGGCCGCTGCCCTCCAGTGTCAGCACCACGCCCTCGCCGAACTTGGTGTGGAACACCGCCTGGCCCACGCGCAGGCCGTGGGCCGCCCCGGCCTTGTTCTGCATCGCCGCGGGCAGCGGCGCCGGCGCGGGGGCCGGGGCGCCGGCCCAGGGCGGCCGGCCGGCCTGGCCGGACACACGGCCGGCGCCGACCACCGAGCCCAGGCCGCTGCCCTTCTGCCAGGCCTGCTGGTACTCGCGGGCGAAGCCCGAGCCGAAGCCCTGGTTGCGCGGCGTCAGCCACTTCAGCGCGGCCTCGGGCAACTCGTCGAGGAAGCGGCTCTTGACGTTGTAGCGGGTCTGGCCGTGCAGCAGCCGGGTCTGGCTGAAGCTCAGGTACAGGCGCTGGCGGGCGCGGGTGATGGCCACGTACATCAGCCGCCGCTCCTCCTCCAGCCCGTCGCTGTCGCTCATCGCGTTCTCGTGCGGGAACAGCGCCTCCTCCAGGCCGGTGATGAACACGCAGTCGAACTCCAGGCCCTTGGCCGAGTGCACGGTCATCAGCTGCACCGCGTCCTGGCCGGCCTGGGCCTGGTTGTCGCCGGCCTCCAGCGCGGCGTGGGTCAGGAAGGCGGCCAGCGGGCTGACGATCTCGCCGGTCTCGGCGTCGGGCGCCAGGTCCACCGCGGCCGGCGCGGGGCCGTCGGCGGTGGCCGCCAGCGTGCCGGGGCCGGTCTCGTCGACCGGCAGTGCCACCGCGTCCTTGCCGAAGCCCTCCTGGGTGACGAAGGCCTCGGCGGCGTTGACCAGTTCGTTCAGGTTCTCGATGCGCTCGGCGCCTTCCTTCTCGGCCTTGTAGAAGTCGACCAGGCCCGAGTCGTCGAGCATCTGCTCGATGATCTCGCGCAGCGTCAGGCCGCGGGTGCGCTCGCGCAGGCGGTCGACCAGGGCGGTGAAGGCTGCCAGGTTGGCGCCGCCCTTGCCGCCGACCGCGCCCACGCTCTGGTGCAGGCTGCGGCCGGACTGGCGCGCCGCGTCCTGCAGCTGCTCCAGCGTGCGCGCGCCGATGCCGCGGGTCGGGAAGTTCACCACCCGCAGGAAGGAGGTGTCGTCGTTGGGGTTCTCGACCAGGCGCAGGTAGGCCAGCGCGTGCTTGATTTCCGCCCGCTCGAAGAAGCGCAGGCCACCGTAGACGCGGTAGGGCACGCCGGCGTTGAACAGCGCGCTCTCGACCACGCGGCTCTGCGCATTGCTGCGGTAGAGCACGGCGATCTCGCTGCGCGGCACGCCGCTGCGGTGCAGCTGCTGGGCCTCCTCCAGCAGCCACTGCGCCTCGGCGTAGTCGCTGGTGGCCTCCATCACCCGCACCGGCTCGCCGGGGCCGGCCTCGGTGCTGAGGTTCTTGCCCAGGCGGCGGGTGTTGTGGGCGATCAGCGCGTTGGCGCTGTCCAGGATGTTGCCGTAGCTGCGGTAGTTGCGCTCCAGCTTGATGACCTGGCGCACGCGGTACTCGCGCTCGAAGTCGGCCATGTTGCCGACCTGGGCGCCGCGGAAGGCGTAGATGCTCTGGTCGTCGTCGCCCACCGCGAACACCGCCTGGCCGCCGCCGGCCGGGGCGAACATCTTCAGCCAGGCGTACTGCAGGCGGTTGGTGTCCTGGAACTCGTCGACCAGGATGTGGGCGAAGCGGTGCTGGTAGTGCTCGCGCAGCGCGGCGTAGTCGCGCATCAGCTCGTAGGTGCGCAGCATCAGCTCGGCGAAGTCGACCACGCCCTCGCGCTGGCACTGGTCCTCGTAGGCGCGGTAGACCTCGACCATGGTGCGCGTGGCCGGGTCGTGGGCGGCCACGTCGTCGGGGCGCTCGCCGTTGTCCTTGCGCGCGGCGATGAACCAGCTGACCTGCTTGGGAACGAAGCGCTCCTCGTCCAGGTTCATCGCCTTGATCACCCGCTTGACCGCCGACAGCGAGTCCGCGGTGTCGAGGATCTGGAAGCCCTGCGGCAGGCCGGCCAGCTTCCAGTGCGCGCGCAGGAAGCGGTTGCACAGGCCGTGGAAGGTGCCGATCCACATGCCGCGGGTGGGCACCGGCAGCATCGCGCTGAGGCGGTGCAGCATCTCCTTGGCGGCCTTGTTGGTGAAGGTCACCGCCATCACCCCGCCGGGCGAGACCTGGCCGGTGGCCATCAGCCAGGCGATGCGGGTGGTCAGCACCCGCGTCTTGCCCGAGCCGGCGCCGGCCAGGATCAGCGCCGGCTCGGCCGGCAGCGTGACCGCGGCCAGCTGCTCGGGGTTGAGCCCGCGCAGCAACGACCCCGTGCCCGGCAGGGTCGCCGGATCGGCCCCGGCGGCCGCCTCAGAATACTGTTCATGCATCCATTGATTCTAGGAGCCGGGGCGGCGGCCGTGCTGCTCGGGGCTGCCGCCACGGCCGCCGCGCCGGCCGGCGCCGGCTGCCCGGCCGCGGACGCGCCGCTGCACGAGGTCTTCGTCGCCGCCGACCGGCCCGAGGCCTGGTCCGCGCCGCCGCCGGCCGACGCGGCGCGGCCCGGCTGGCGGCTGGACTGGATCACCCCCGCCGGCGACGACGCCGCGCTGGCCGCCGCCGCGCTGCCGGACGCGGCCGAGCGCCTGGCGCGCCGGCCGCCGCCCGGGGCGGACGCCGGCCCGCAGAGCCCGCTGAGCCCGGGCCTGCGGCGGGCCGCGCGCGCCGCCGCGCTGGCGGTGCGGTCCGGCCCGGCCTGGCAGGGCTATTTCGCGCTCGAGCTGCGGCTGCAGCGGCCGGGCGCGCTGCCGCCGGGCAGCCGCGGCTGGCTGGCGCTGGTCGAGGCGCTGCCGGCCGGCAGCGAGGGTTCGCCGCAGGCGCGCACCCTGGTGCGCGGCGTGGCCGGGCCGCTGCCGCTGGCCGGCACCGCGCCGCTGACCCACCTGCACGCGCTGCGCTGGCCCGAGGGCGCGCGGCCGGCGCGGCTGCAGGCCCGCGCCTGGGTCGAGGGCCCGGACGGCCGCGTGCTGGCGATGGCCGGCGAGCGCTGCGGCTCCCCCTGACGTGCGCGGGGTCGGCCCGCGGCGGCACGGACCGGCCGCGTAGAATCAGCCACCGGGCCCAAATTCTGGCGCCCGGTTTTTTTTGCCTGCACCACCTCCTGCCAGGTGGCGTCGCGGGCCGGCCGGGGCCCCAGGTCAAGCGCTCGCAGCCCTTGCTGCGGCACTGCCAGCATCGTCTGAAAGCCGCAGCCGACCCGCTACGAAAGCACGCTTCCCATGGACATCTTCGACTACGACAACATCCTGCTGCTGCCGCGCCAGTGCCGGGTGGACAGCCGCGCCGAATGCGACACCTCGGTCGAGTTCGGCCCGCGCCGCTTCAAGCTGCCGGTGGTGCCGGCGAACATGAAGACGGTGGTCGACGAGCGCATCACCGAGCAGCTGGCCGCCGACGGCCATTTCTACGTGATGCACCGCTTCGACCTGGACACCGTGGCCTACGCCCGGCGCATGCGCGACCAGGGCCTGTTCGTCTCGATCAGCTCGGGCGTCAAGCCGGCCGACTACGCGGTGATCGACGAGCTGGCGCGCAGCGGCCTCGGCGCCGACTACATCACCATCGACATCGCCCACGGCCACGCCGAGAGCGTGCGCCGCATGATCGGCCACATCAAGCAGCGCCTGCCGCAGGCCTTCGTGATCGCCGGCAACGTCGGCACGCCCGAAGGCGTGATCGACCTGGAGAACTGGGGCGCCGACGCGACCAAGGTCGGCATCGGCCCGGGCAAGGTCTGCATCACCCGGCTGAAGACCGGCTTCGGAACCGGCGGCTGGCAGCTCAGCGCGCTGAAGTGGTGCGCGCGCGTGGCCAGCAAGCCCATCGTCGCCGACGGCGGCATCCGCCACCACGGCGACATCGCCAAGAGCGTGCGCTTCGGCGCGGCCATGGTGATGATCGGCTCGCTGTTCGCCGGCCACGAGGAGTCGCCCGGCCAGACGGTGGAGGTCGACGGCAAGCTCTACAAGGAGTACTACGGCTCGGCCAGCGACTTCAACAAGGGCGAATACAAGCACGTCGAGGGCAAGCGCATCCTCGAGCCGATCAAGGGCCGCCTGGCCGACACGCTGCGCGAGATGCGCGAGGACCTGCAGAGCAGCATCAGCTACGCCGGGGGCCGGGTTCTCGCGGATCTGAGAAAAGTGAACTACGTGGTGCTGGGCGGCGAAAATGCCGGCGAGCATCTGCTGATGTGAGGCCGGCGGCCACGAGCCGCCGCCTCGCCCCCCAGCGCCGCCCCGGCCCGCGTGGCCGACCACGGGGCGGCGTCTCTTTCAACCACCGATGGAGTTGCCGTGACGGCTCTTCTCAACCTGTCGCGTCTGATCGACCGACTCAATGAATTCGTCGGGCGCTGGACCTCATGGCTGGTGCTGGCCGCGGTGCTCATCAGCGCCGTCAACGCCAGCGCGCGCAAGGCCTTCAGCCTGACGTCCAACGCCTTCCTCGAGGTGCAGTGGTACCTGTTCGCCGGCGTGTTCCTGCTCGCCGCCGGCTACACCCTGCTGCGCCAGGAGCATGTGAAGATCGACGTGGTGCTGGGCCGCTTCCGGCGCCGCACCCAGGTCAAGGTGGAGATCTTCGGCTTCCTGGTGTTCCTGCTGCCCTTCGTCGTCACCACGGTGGTGCTGGTCTGGCCGCTGGTGACCAAGGCCTTCGCCACCGGCGAGATGTCGTCCAACGCCGGCGGCCTGATCCGCTGGCCGGTGTTCGCGCTGGTGCCGGCGGGCTTCGCGCTGCTGGGGCTGCAGGCGCTGTCCGAGGTCGTCAAGCGCGTGGCCTTCCTGCAGGGCCGCGCGCCCGACCCGGGCCAGAAGGTGCAGGCCAAGACCGCGGAGGAGGAACTGGCCGAGGTCATCCGCGCCCGCGCCGAGGCCGAGGCCGCCGCCGCGGCCGCCCAGGGAGGTGCGCGGTGATCGAGTTCCTGCACGCCAACATGGCGCCGCTGATGTTCGGCGGCCTGGTGGTCTTCCTGCTGATCGGCTTCCCGGTCGCCTTCTCGCTGGCCGCCTGCGGCCTGCTGTTCAGCTTCATCGGCATCGAGACCGGCATGCTGCCGGCCTCGCTGATGCAGGCGCTGCCGCTGCGCATCTTCGGCATCATGCAGAACGAGACGCTGCTGGCGATCCCGTTCTTCACGCTGATGGGCCTGATCCTGGAGCGCTCGGGCATGGCCGAGGACCTGCTCGACACCATCGGCCAGCTGTTCGGCCCGATCCGCGGCGGCCTGGCCTTCGCGGTGATCCTGGTCGGCGCGATGCTGGCGGCCACCACCGGCGTGGTCGCCGCCTCGGTGATCTCGATGGGCCTGATCTCGCTGCCCATCATGCTGCGCTACGGCTACGACCGGCGCGTCGCCTCGGGCGTGATCGCCGCCTCGGGCACGCTGGCGCAGATCATCCCGCCCTCGCTGGTGCTGATCGTGCTGGCCGACCAGCTCGGCCGCAGCGTCGGCGACCTGTACAAGGGCGCCTTCCTGCCCGGCTTCGTGCTGACCGGCCTGTACCTGGCCTACGTCGCGCTGATCGCGCTGTTCCGGCCCAGCTACGTGCCGGCGCTGCCGCCCGAGGCGCGCACCATCCGCGAGGCCGACGGCAGCCCCGGCCTGCGCTCGCTGGGCGTGCTGTTCGTGGTGTCGGTGGCGGCGGCGCTGGCCTTCGCCCGCACGCGGCCGGACACCATGCCCACCGACGAGCTGATCGTGCTGTCGATGTGCGTGGGCGTGGCGGTGGCCTTCGGCCTGGCGGTGCTGAACAAGCTGACCCGGCTGGGCCTGCTGTCGCGCATGGCCGAGCGCGTGACCTTCGTGCTGATCCCGCCGCTGGCGCTGATCTTCCTGGTGCTGGGCACCATCTTCCTGGGCGTGGCCACGCCCACCGAGGGCGGCGCGATGGGCGCGACCGGCGCACTGGTGATGGCCATCAGCCGCCGCCGGCTGTCGATGGCGCTGATGAAGTCGGCGCTGGACCAGACCATGAAGCTGTCGTGCTTCGTGCTGTTCATCCTGATCGGCTCGACCGTGTTCAGCCTGGCCTTCCAGGCGGTGGACGGCCCGAAGTGGGTGGAGCACCTGCTGACCAGCCTGCCCGGCGGCCAGCTGGGCTTCCTGATCGTGGTGAACATCCTGGTCTTCCTGCTGGCCTTCTTCCTCGACTTCTTCGAGCTGGCCTTCATCGTCGTGCCGCTGCTGGCGCCGGTGGCCGAGAAGCTGGGCATCGACCTGGTCTGGTTCGGCGTGCTGCTGGCGGTGAACATGCAGACCTCGTTCATGCACCCGCCCTTCGGCTTCGCGCTGTTCTTCCTGCGCAGCGTGGCGCCCAGCGACGACTACAAGGACCGCGTCACCGGCCGCCCCGTGGCCAAGGTCACCACCGGCCAGATCTACTGGGGCGCGGTGCCCTTCGTCGGCATCCAGCTGCTGATGGTGGCCCTGGTCATCGCCTTCCCCAACCTGGTCTCCGGCGGCCTGGCGGCGAAGAAGGAGATCGACACCAGCAACGTCGTCATCGAGGCCCAGCCGGCCGAGCTGCCCAAGGACGAGCAGGTCGACATGGACGCGCTGTTCGGCAAGCCGGCCGGCGGCGGGGCCTCGAGCGCCGCCCCGGCGACCGAGGCCGCGCCCAAGAGCGATGCCAAGGCCGAGCTCGACCCGGTCAAGGCGCTGGAAGAGGCCGTGGGCAAGAAGCCCTGAGCGGCGGGACCGGCGCGCCGGTCCCCGCTTTGCCGCGGCCCGGCACCGCCCGGGCCCTGCGGCCAAGAAAAAGGCTCTTTGCTCGTTGGGTAGTGACAGGCGCGCGGCATGAGCCAGTGGGCATGCATCGTGAGGGGGTACGGCCACGGGCCGGGCTCTGTGGATGTCAGCGATGCAAGAACGAGACTGGAAGC
>Ga0255209_1000247_pt1 | contig 19476 bp, 29 predicted proteins | sample Miss_Miss_RepC_8_FD_183026 | JGI IMG/M metagenome (GOLD analysis project Ga0255209, IMG submission 183026) | Freshwater microbial communities from Mississippi River, Louisiana, United States - Miss_Miss_RepC_8d | ecosystem: Environmental > Aquatic > Freshwater > River | place: USA: Louisiana...
AATTTATAACAGGAATTTCATTGTGTTGCGTACAAGTAGGTCGGGAAGTCAAGTGTTTAAATCTGTTACAGATTTACAACAAGTTTTGGATCAACTATAATTTGTTGACAAATATGCGGCAATTTTGTATAATGTTTTTACAGTAAACGAACTGAGATGAACATGAAAACTTACAAAGAGACGATCCGAAGAGAAGCAATGGGAGTGGTGGCTGGTATGTTCTCTGGTGGTGGCAGTTATGCTGATAGTCAAGTTGTACATTGCATTGCTCGTATCTATGAAGTTTCTGCCAGTAGAGTAGATGCAGACATCAAGAAGCTTTTGGATAGTCCTAAGTTTATGCGTGAAGCAAAGGGGTGCTAAGATGGACAAGGCAATCTACACCATTAAAGGGATAGGTGAGTACGGTCTGGACCCGGATCATAGTCCAGGCGTAGGCGGCTACTATGTTAAGCTCTACGACGGCTCCTACGATTCGTCTGGCTTTGACACAGAGCAAGAAGCCCGTGAAGAACTGGAATACCTAGTCTCAATTAAAAAACAAGAACAGAACTCCTATCGCCCTGCGTATTATGATGCAGAGGGTGGATCTATGTGTAACGGTATTGGGCGGGACTATTTCTAATGGTTGACAGTAAATGGATTTGGTGCTATAATAGTGTTACAGTGAACAAAACGGAGTAAAACATGAATGCAAATGATCGTCATAATCTAGAGTTTCTTCGTAGTCTTTCTGCCGATGCGCTTGAGAATTTTCTTAGCCAAGCATCCGAAGATGATGTTCAATATGCTGAGGAACTTCTTGCAGCTTGGGAACAAGAACTGAACGCAGAACTTTTTGGGTTCGAAAGTAACTTTAACTCTGCAACTATGCACTAGGACAAAATATGCCTAATAATTTCAATGTAGACGAACTGAATTCTTTGCTACAAATCGAAGCAGAACAAGAGCAGGATCTCGTAATTCAGGCAGCATATAGTGAGTTTCTGCAGGAAATGTTTCGCAAGTGTTATTCTGATTGACAAATAATCCAATATTCAGTATAATATTGGTACAGTAAACAAAACGGAGTAGCAAATGGAATGGAACTCAATCATTGATACCAAAGAAGGACTGCGTTTGATGCTGGGCCAGACCTTTGTTAGAGTGAAGGGTGCTGTAGGCGACCATGAGATGATCTTTGAAACTACCAACGGCGAACGCTTCGTATTTACCCACTTCCAGGATTGTTGCGAGAGTGTAGACATCAATGACATCGTTGGTGATCTGCAGGACCTGGTGGGTGAGCCCTTGCTGGTTGCAGAAGAAGTTCAGGGTGAAGTGCCTGCAGACTTTGAGGATGAGTACACCGAGTCCTATACCTTTACCTTCTACAAGTTCGCTACCCGCCGGGGCTATGTTGATGTTCGTTGGTTGGGTGAGTCAAACGGTTATTACTCTGAATCGGTCGATCTGTGTCATATCAAGGGCTAAAGCACTTCTTAGAAACGGTTGACAAATAATCCAATATTCGCTATAATATTGATACAGTAAACAAAACGGAACAGAAAATGGCCTACATTAGTCAAGAACGCAAAGCTCAAATCGCCCCAGTTGTCAAAGCTATTTGTAAAAAGTATGGCATCAAAGCCAGCCTCAAAGTAGATAATCATAGTACGCTTGTGCTAAATGTCAGCCAAGGTGACATTGATTTCATCTACAATTATAACAAGACTGTGGGCGAATACAATCGCAGTCTCAATAAAGTTATGGAGCAAAATACTTCCGGAAGTATTAGTGTGAATCCCTATCACTTTCAGAAGCATTTCAGTGGACAAGCTTTGAGCTTCCTCGAAGAAGTCTATGCTGCTATGATGAACGGCAATCATGACAATTCTGATATTCAATCTGATTACTTTGATGTAGGTTGGTATGTGAATATCAATATTGGTCGTTGGAATAAACCCTATGCTCTTGTAAAATAACAAGAGACAATTTTATGTTCGATAAATTTGAACTTTTGGTAATGCATAATTTGCTGGTAGAATCCCTTGCAACGGAATACCAAGATCGTGTTGATAAGGGATATTCTGCTAGTGAGATAAAGCCGCAATTGCATGGTTTGTATCAACTATTAAATAAGTTAAATGGAATGCTAAGTGAATAGACTTTCTATTGAAAAAACTGCTCAGGGCACTTTTGTACGAGGTCCTGTAAGCTCTACAATTCCGTCTCTAGTAGCATACGCTAGAGCAAGTGGACTGTCATTCAATACTTATAAAGTGGTATCTGACCCATTTACTAGTAAATTTAGGACTTTTGGTATCCAAATTATTGGTTGACAAATAATCCAACCATTGCTATAATACTTGAATAGTTTAACAACACAGGAAGCAGAAATGACTCAAGCAACTATTCGTATCCGTCAAGGTTCGTATCGTAACCGCTCTGTGGATGGTATGACTTTTGAACTGGTTACGCAATTTACCAAAACTGCCAAAAATAGTTTTGTTACTGTACGCAATGGTGGAAATTTTCCCAACATGCCTGAAACCATTCGTGTAAATGTATCTAGTCCTGCAGATTATGAGTTTGTGTCTGGTGCAGTGATTGAACCTACTGCAGTAGAAAATACTGTGGAAACAGATCAACAAGTTATGGAACGAATCCGTGAACGATTTGAAATCCTTACGGACATGACTAAGGCTGCAATCAGTGGTGAGATTCGTGCTATGATTGTTAGCGGGCCACCTGGTGTTGGTAAAAGTTTTGGCATTGAGCGTGAAATTGAAAAAGCTACTTTGCTAGATCAACTTGCTGGCCGTCGTCTTCGTGCAGAGGTTGTAAAAGGTAGCGCCACTGCTCTAGGCTTATATTGCACCCTTTACAAGTATAGTGATCCTAATTGTATTTTGGTTTTTGATGACTGTGATAGCATTCTTCTGGATGATGTTGCCTTGAACTTGCTTAAAGGTGCACTAGATTCAGGCAAGAAGCGTAAAATTTCTTGGCTTAGTGATAGTAATATGTTGCGCCGTGAAGGAGTGCCCGACACTTTTAACTTTAATGGTAGTGTGATTTTCATCACTAATCTTAAATTTGACCAGATGAAATCACAGAAACTTAGAGACCATCTGGATGCCTTGCAAAGTCGCTGTCACTATCTGGATCTAACTTTGGATACCATGCGGGACAAAATTCTACGCATCAAACAAATTGCTAAGGACGGTGAATTGTTTGAAGGATACGATTTTGATCCAAGTGTGCAAGAAGAAATTATTGCATTTATGGATACCAATAAGAACAAACTGCGTGAAATGAGTTTGCGTATGGCACTGAAGATCGCAGATCTTCGCAAAAGCTTTCCTAAGCGTTGGGCTGCAATGGCTTCTAGTACTTGTATGAAACCTTCTGTATAATAGGAGATAAAAATGGGACTTGATCAATATGCATATGTAACCCTACAGGCAGGCGAACGAGATAGTTATTTCCAGAGCAATGATGGTGCTTTTGTAAACGGTGAATGGGTAGTACCTAATAAATCCAAACCTCGTGAGTTAGCATATTGGCGTAAGCATCCAAATCTTCAAGGCTGGATGGAAAATTTATGGTATAATAAAAATGCTAGCCATGAAAGTTTGCAAGAAGGAGAAAATCGTTACAATTTTAATGGTATCGAACTTGAACTTACACGAGAAGATATAGACAAACTTGAACAAGATGTATTGAACGGCAAATTACCCCTTACTGAAGGATTCTTTTTCGGTCAACCTTCTGATGACTATTATAGAGAACAAGACTTAAAATTTTGTCGTGAGGCTCGTGCAGAACTATTCCTAGGACTGAAGGTATTCTATAACAGCAGTTGGTAAACAGTAATGACCATTGGATATAGTGTCTACCAAAGACTTCAACAACTAGAGCTTAGAGCTAAAAAACTTGGCTTTAAGATTGCCAAATCGCAATATTCAGATTTTTTTGCTTTAGCGCCAGGTGACCCAGACTGTTTACCTTTTTATACACGAGAGGTAGAAATTTATACAGGCTCTTTGCAGGATCTGGAAACATGGCTATTAGGATATGAGCAAGCTTTCTTCTATCTTAAATTAATTAAAGCTACTACAGACAGCAAAATTCAGAAGTGTGAAGAAAAAGTAAAACATGAATTATTGCTCACTATTCTAAAACAAAATAACTCTGCTTAGGCAGAGTTTTTTTTGACTTACTGTGTATACTATTATATAATAGCCTTATGTGGAAATATGCAGAAGATATTATAGAATTTATTGCAGGATATCGCGAAATATCCGGTAAACTTTTACAGCCTTGGGAACGAATTCCAAGTCCACTAAGTTTAGCTAGATATGATGTGCAAATTTTGGATAGTTTAGCATTACAAACGGTAGATAATTCACGAGCCTATACACAAAAGCAAAGTGAACTAGCACTTAAGATCATTCACAAATACCGCAAACAGTTAAACAAGTTAGGTCTTATAATAGATGGGGATGTTCAGGAATTAAAGTTTAAATTAGGTATAAGGTTTGTCGATCAATCTAAAACCATTTGTCTTAAAGACGGGAAAATACAAGTAAAGTTTCCTTATAATACAGAATGGATTAATAATATAAAGAGCATTGCTACAAATGGATATGGTAAAGTAGAATTTGACCATGAAAATAAAATTTGGAATTTAGGGTTAACAGAATACATTGTAAATTATATTGTAGCATTTGGCAATTTGCATCAATTTAGTATTGACCCTACACTAATTTCTGCAGCAGAAAAAATTATAGAAATGGAAACAATTCCTTATAAAATAGAACTTACTCAGGTTGATGGTCAGTTAATAGTGTCGCATGCTCCAGAAAGTTTATTACATTATCTTAAAGAAAATGTAGGGGAACTATCAATAAATAATTTATACAAGTTAGTTGATTATAGTAGTGTGTTGGAATATACTGTAGATCAACAACTAATTAATTTGTTAGCACAAAGTGTAAGTGAGGATGAAATAGAGTTGCTTACCAAGCGTAAACTAGAAGCACAAAGTTCAGAACAAAAAATTGAACATATTATTAAGTATGCAGAAAAGACTGATAGGTTGCCAGTATATGTTTATGATACGGGCACACCTAAAAAGGATACAGAAAAAATTGTATATCTTAATACAAAAAAAACTAGTAAATTTATAGGTAAAATAAAACTTATGGTGTCAATGACTAATGTATTGGTTGGATACAAAAAGCAGGACTGGATTAGACGAGCAGAAAAGGTAATTTTTCTTAAATGAAATGCAAACTAATTATACGAGACGAAGTAAATGTAAAGCTAGAGGGACTAGAGTTAAGCCATAGAAAAACCTTAACAAATAAATTCAAGTATGAAATTCCTGGAGCTAGATACAGCCCAAGTGTGCGTTTAGGCAGATGGGACGGCAAGGTTGGTTTTTTTACCTTAGGTGGAAGTACCTTTATTAATTTACTGTCAGACATTCTGCCCTTTCTAGAGCAAAATAATTATGACATTGACATAGAGGATTTAAGGAACTATACAACAACCTTTAATTTTAACGCGGTTAAAGAGGATAGTTTTGCACATATAAATTGGCCAGACAAACATCCACAAGCTGGTAAACCTATACTATTAAGAGACTATCAGTTAGATATTATCAACAGGTTTTTAGAGAACCCTCAGTGCATACAAGAAGTTGCCACTGGTTCGGGCAAAACTATTATGACTGCAGTGATGTCCGCAAGTGTGCAAAACTACGGTCGTAGTATTGTAATTGTGCCAAATAAAAGTTTAGTGACACAAACAGAGTCTGACTATATCAATGTAGGACTTGATGTGGGTGTATATTTTGGTGATCGTAAGGACTATAACAAACAACATACTATCTGTACATGGCAAAGTCTTAATAATTTATTAAAAGACACAAAGAATGGCGAGGCAGTGTGTACAATTGAAGAATTTATTGAAGGTGTGGTATGCGTGATAATTGACGAAGCTCATATGGCTAAGGCTGATTCTTTGAAATTGTTATTAAGTTCTGTGTTTAGTAAAGTGCCACTTAGATGGGGGTTAACTGGTACTATTCCTAAAGAAGAATATGCATTCATGGCCTTAAAATGTTGTATTGGAGAAGTAGTGGGCAGATTGAGTGCAAGTGAACTTCAAGAGGCAGGGCATTTGGCTCAATGTCATGTGAATATTTTGCAACTTACTGATTTTACAGAGTACAAGACTTATCAACAAGAGTTGAAATATCTATTAGAGAATAAGGAAAGGCTAACCTACATTGCAAAAACGGTAGAAAAAATAAGGCAATCTGGTAACACATTAGTATTGGTAGATAGAGTTGCTGCAGGTAAAGAATTAACGGGCCAACTAACAGATGCAGTTTTTGTTAGTGGCACAACAAAAGCAGCTAGTAGAAAAGAGGAGTATGACCAAGTAGCAACCAGTGAGAAAAAAATAATTGTAGCAACCTATGGTGTTGCTGCGGTGGGTATTAACATTCCACGAATTTTTAACTTAGTTTTACTAGAACCTGGTAAAAGTTTTGTTAGAGTAATTCAAAGTATTGGTAGAGGTATTAGGAAAGCAGAAGATAAGGATCATGTAGAAATTTGGGATATTACCAGTACTTGTAAGTTTAGCAAAAGACATCTTACCAAACGCAAAGCTTTTTACAAAGACGCCAATTATCCTTTCAGTGTGGATAAAGTAGAATGGCAGTAAAGAACACAAAACATAGTATTGTTTTATGAAAAAAAATATAGTATAATAACAACTTAGAGAAATTTATATGCGATTGCTAACTTTAGATAATACAGTTTATGATTTAACAAGTATACCCGAGGAAGTGGATGATGTAAGATTTTGTGTTTTGGACAACAGTGATCCTAAAGATCCAGACTATTTTTTTATCCCTTTAATTTTTTTAGAAAGTTTTAATAGTCCAGCCTTAGTATTGCGTATAGGTCCTCATGAAATTACAATGCCCATAGATTGGCAGCTTTTAATTGGCGAACATGATTTAGGAGATCTAGAAGTAGTGCCACTTACTAGTTTAAATGATAGAGGATTCAGTGCATTTGGGTTTAACCCACTTAGCAGTTTTAGACCCACATTTTATCCTATAGAAGTGGTGGATATTTATCAAGATGTAAAATGGTATTTTCCTAAACTAAAGCCAGGACAGTTATTGGCCATACCTTTAGAAACCACTGGAGCAAAACCATTATGTGTTTATTTTGTAAAAGATATTAGTAGACAGAGTGAAGTTATAAATTATAATAAATGTTGGTAACATGAACACCATTTATGTAAATAATAATACTATATATGAAAGTCCTGACGGGGGAACAACTGTCTATGCTAGAGAAATGCAAAGTACAGAACGCACATTAGTATATGAAAATATGTCAGTTCGTATTGATCCTATGAAAGGATTGAAATATAATATATCATATGCTAATTTCCTTGAAATACTTGAAATGGCAGATAGAAATCCAACATTACGGGATTATGTTGATCAAATGATTTCTACTTATAATTTATTGAAGACTCATGGATAAGTTAAGTATTAAAAACGAAATGTATCAACTTGATACAAAAAATCGTAATTTTGTTGATGAGTTAAGTGAAGCAGAGCGTAAAAAGTTTAGCACATATATCATGCTGAAATATTGCGCAAATGTGGACGGTGGTCCAGATTTACAAGAATGGTATTTAAGGGCCACAAATGAGCGTGTGAACATCAACTTTTTTGATCTTGGTCGACATGAAAAATTGCAATGGCTATTATGTACTACAGTAAGTCCAGATATGGGCAGTCAACGCCATTATTGGCAACCAAGTAAGAAAAAAGAAGGTAATAATAAAATTTACAAGTTACTTGCTTCCCAATATCCAGAAATGAAAACTAAAGACATTGAAGCACTGGTCAATGTTACATCTGAACAAGACTTAAAAGATTACTTAATTAGTTTAGGCATGACAGACAAAGAGATTAAAAAGGTATTAGATTGAACTTTACTTGCCAATTTTGTAAAAAAAGCTATACAAAAGAAAGCACATTATTGTCACATCTTTGTGAACCTAAACGCCGCCACAATCAACAAAATGAGCAAGGAGTTCAGATAGGGTTCAATGCTTATCTAAGATTTTATGAAAAAACACAAGGAAGCGCAAAATTTAAAGCCTACTCTGACTTTTGTAATAGTAATTTTTATATTGCTTTTGTTCGTTATGGACGCTATCTAGTTGATTTAAGAGCTATCAATGTTGTAAGTTTCACTGACTGGTTATTGTCAAATAATCATAAATTAGATCACTGGACTAAAGAAAAGTTATACAACACATGGTTGTTGGAGTATTTAAAACGAGAACCTGCTCAAGATGCCATGGAAAGAGCATTAAAGGAGATGCAAGAATATGCAGACAGTAATGAAAAATTGGAAAACAATTTCAGTAATTATTTTAAGCTTGGTGCTTCTAATCTCATATGTCATCACATATCAACTGGACGCATTAGCCCTTGGGTTATTTATAATTGCGACAGTGGAATTAGATGGCTTAATGACATCAATCAAGAACAGCTCAATATCATAATGCCATGTATCGATCCAGACCACTGGAGTAAACGATTTAAGGACTTTGTTGCAGATGCAGAGTGGTGTAAACTTATTCTTAAACAAGCAGGACTATAGTGAGCAGTAAAATTGTAAAAAAAGCCTGGGGAAACGAAACTATATGGGCCGATAATGACAAATATTGTGCCAAGTTTTTAAACTTTACTAAAGGATCAAAATTTAGTATGCATTTTCATGCAGAAAAATTGGAAACTTGGTATGTGCTGTCAGGTAAATTTTTTTTAAAATGGATAGATACTAAAAACGCTAAACAATATGGTCAAACATTGGAGATAGGACAGACATGGACAAATCTGCAATTGGTCCCACATCAACTATTTTGTTTGGAAGAAGGCACAATAATTGAAGTTAGTACAAAAGACAGTGAAGAAGATAATTATAGAGTATTGCCTGGTGATAATCAATCATGAATATTTTAGTTACAGGATATAAAGGATTTATAGGGCAAAACTTTGTAAGTGCCCTAGCACATCATAATATTAAATTGTATGAGTGGGGAGAACCACTGCCAGATTTTAACAATGTTGAATTAGTTATTCATTTAGGAGCAATAACTAATACTCTTGAGCGTGACATTCATAAAGTCATGTTACAAAACTATGAGTTCAGTTGCTGGTTATTTGAAGAATGCGGAAAGCGTAATATCAAACTACAATACGCAAGCAGTGCAAGTGTGTATGGTGCAAGTAAAACTTTTCGCGAAACAGATATGCCTCAACCACAAAGTGTATATGCATGGAGTAAGTTTTTATTTGAACAATATGTAGCAAAAAATCTTTACAAATATCCAAACTTAGTAGCACAAGGTTTTAGATATTTTAATGTGTATGGTCCACACGAACAACATAAAGGTGACCAAGCTAGTCCTTATCACAAGTTTTTAAGTCAAGCTATACATAATCGCGAGATTGTATTATTCCTAAATTCTGAAAATTATTTACGAGATTTTATACCAGTAGAGCAGGTAATAGAAATACAAACAAAATTTTTTAGTAAACAAATATCTGGTGTGTGGAATGTAGGAACAGGAAAACCCCGAAGTTTTAGATCTATTGCTGAGCAAATTGCATCTAGAACTGGTGCTACTATTAAATATATACCTATGCCTGATAGTTTAAAGACACAATATCAATCCTATACTTGCGCTAATCTTGAACTATTAAGAAGTGTCCTTGAATGAAAAAAGTTATTATAAATGGATGTTTTGATATGTTACATCTGGGACATGTCAAGTTATTGGAATTCGCTAGCCTAATTCCATTTAGTTTTGTGTATGTGTTAATAGATAGTGATAGGCGGATAAAGGAATTAAAAGGGCAAAGTAGACCAGTATATGGGGAACATGAGCGGGTTTTTTTACTGCAAAGTTTAAAGTATGTAGATAGAGTAGAGGTGTTTGATTCAGACTTAGAACTAACTAATAAGATTAAAGAGTTTGCACCAGACATTATGATCAAAGGTAGTGATTACAAAGATAAGCCTATAATTGGCAAAGAATACTGTAAAGAGATAATATTTTATGAAAGAATCGACCAATATTCAACCACTAATAAAATTCAAAGTATTATTGATTGGGGAAAGTTGTATTGACAGGTATGAGTTCTGTCGTGTTATAAAAATAAGTGAAGAAGCGCCTATACCTGTAGTAAGAAATACCAAAATTTATGAAAAAAAGGGTATGGCAGCAAATGTAAATTTAAATTTGCGTATGTTGGGGATTTATCCAGACTTTGTTACTTGTACTGAACAAATATATAAAAAAAGAATTGTAGATGAAAAGACTAATCAAAAACTTTTGCGCATAGATTATGACCCACCTGTAGCAGTTTGGAATAGGCAGTTGTCCACTAGTATAAAAAATTATGATGCTATAATAATTTCTGATTACAATAAAGGGTTTTTAGACTATGCCAGTATTTGTTATCTTATTGAAGAGTCTAATGGTTTAGTATTCATTGACACTAAAAAACACGATCTTAAACAATTTTATTCTGACCGTGTATTTGTAAAAATAAATGAGTTAGAGTATCAAAAAACCACAAGTAAACCTAAAAATTTAGTGGTGACTAGAGGCAGTAATAATGTATTGTACTTTAATGATGGTAAGCAAGTATATTCACCTTTCCAAGTACACAAACAAGAAATAACAGATGTTTGTGGTGCTGGAGACACATTTTTAGCAGCATTTTCGGTAAATTATTTACAAACATCAAACATAGAAAATGCTATAATGTTTGCTAATAAAGCATCAGCCGTAACTGTACAACACTTTGGTAACTATGCACCAAGTTGGGAAGAAATCGACAATGCCTGATATTGATCTAGATTTAGCAGATAGAACAAAAATTTTAAGTAAAATTAAACATATAAATGCTGCTATTATAAATGACGATAAAATAAGCCAACATAATACTGGCATATATTGTCAGGACATTCCATACAATGCCATAACAAATACTGCCAATTTAGACTATAAAGTTGCAGAATCTCGTGGGTATTTCAAGTTAGATTTTCTCAATTTAAATTTATATCAACAAGTAAAAGATGAGCAGCATTTAAATAGTTTACTCAGTAAAGAGCCTAATTGGCATAAATTATATGACAAAGAATTTTGTTCTAGGCTAATACATATAGGCAATCATTATGATACATTAATTTCGATGCCTGAGGCAGTAACTGACATCAACAAAATGGCAATGTTTTTAGCTGTTATTCGTCCTGCAAAGCGTCATTTAATAGGCAAATCTTGGGACGAGGTTGCTAAGACCATATGGATCAAACCATCAGACAATAGTTATTATTTCAAGCATAGTCATAGTGTTGGGTATGCTCATTTAGTGGTAGTAAATATGAATCTACTGGAAGAATCAGACCATTCTTCTAACTAAAGTAATACTTCTTCTTTTGCTTCTTTTATGGCCTGTATCTTTCAGGCTCACTGCTGGACCGTATTTCAAGCATACATCTTTGCTATTTAATGTTTTAAGAATAGGTCTAAATTCAGCCCAATCGCCTTTAAGGAAAAGGTTAATGGGTATCATTCTATTACTTTCCCACCACCAGCTTTCGGCCAAAGCCAAAAATCTTTTCTTTTGATCTTCTGTTTTCAGCATACCGAAGTCATAAATGCTAGTAATAACATCGTCTTGATTTTGAATTATACCTATATATTCGTTCGTACTATAAGTTACAAAGCTTAAAAACGGGTATTGGTCTAATAAAGTTTTAATATAATTATCCACAAGATTATTTATTGGTTGAGCAAATGGATACTAGCAATTTGCTAAATACCATATGCAACAAATCACAAGCTATTTATATGATAATGTCGTATTGGTTCAATTTGATTTGGATCCTGAAATTAAGCAAAGGAACAGAGTAGTGTATACAAAGCCCTTACAAATATACAAAGGTATAGACAATGTCTTAAAAGTTAAAGTATTAAATAGCGATCAAAAGCCTGTTAATGTAGCAGCATATACAATGACCTTCAACATTGTAGATGATTATGTTTTTACTAATGCAAATACAGTTTTAAGTAGTAATATAACTGTAGTTAATGCTAGTATAGGATTAGGCACAGTAACTATATCGCAATTAGACATGGTCCAACTAGATAGGGAAAGATACACTTTTAATGTAAAAATAAATGACGGATCTGCTAATGTAGCGGCATATGTTGATGACAATTATGGAGCCGCCGGGCAGGTAATTGTAAGTAGTGTTGCATATCCTGTTCCTCCACCTGCTAATTTAGATTTAGGGTTAGTAAGTGATGGGGTAACCAGTGCAATATTTGACTTTGGGAACATATAATGAGTAAAACAGTACAATGGAAAAGAGGTAATACCACAGTTAATTCTACTTATGTGGGTGCACAGGGTGAAATTACCGTTGACACTACAGATTGGAGTTTGTATGTTCATGATGGTGTTACCGCAGGCGGATATAAAATTAGTAATGACACTGATTCCAATGTCAATATTGGTAATTTAAGTATAGTTAATCAAACTATAACAGGGACTCAAGCTAATCAAGATATCGTATTAGATCCACTAGGTACTGGAAAAGTAAGTGTTGGTGGTAATGTTTCTGCAACTTATTTCTTAGGCAATGGTGCTTTACTCACCGGAATTATAGATTCTGTAGGCGCAACTGGTGCTACAGGTGCAACTGGGGTAACAGGCAGTACAGGGGCTACAGGTTTTAATGGGGCTACAGGGGCTACAGGACTAGATGGTGCAACTGGTGCTACAGGATTTAATGGTGCAACTGGTGCAACTGGAATAGGAACCAATTATAGTAATGCAAATGTTGTAGCCTACGGACAAGTTGGATGGGATGGTAATATATTACCCGCAGCAAATGCAACCTATAGTTTAGGCGGACCAAATTTACAATGGGCTAATTTATGGGTAGCAAATAATACAATTTATTTTGGTAATATTGCAGTGGGGTTAGATGGCAATAATATATTAACCGTTAATAGCCAACCAGTTTTAACCAACAATGCAGAAACTTCTATCAATCTTGCTGCCAATTTTACAGCAGGAAATATAAATGCCTATAACATAGTGGCAGATTATCAAATTACATCAGGACAGATAGTATCTGGCAACATAATGCCAAGTGCAAATGCAACCTATAGTTTAGGATCACAAGATTTACAATGGGCTAATTTATGGGTAGCAAATAATACAATTTACTTTGGCAATGTTCCAGTTGGATTAAATGCTAATAATGTATTAACTGTAAATAATGAACAAGTTTTAGTGAATAATGCTGAGTCTCCTATTAGTTTAGCAGCGAACTTTACAGCGGGCAATGTAGATGCCTATCAAATAGTAGCAGATTTTAAAGTAACTGCTCAAAATTATGTTGTAATAAATGCCATAGAAGCAGATATTAGTAGTAGTCCAGCACCATACATAAGTGGTTTTAGCTCTATATCTACTACTGCTAATGGTAATATAACTGCAGATGGTAATTTAATAGCAAATGCAAATGTACATGGTGATTATTTCCATAGTAATGGAGCAAATATAGGTTATCTTACATTAGATGAAGATACTATTAAAGGTACTAATGATTACCAATATACATTTGCCACAGATGGTTATTTTTCTGGTTCTACTAATTCAGAAAGTACAAATTATTTTTTCGTAACCAGTAATGTAACTAATCAAATGATTGCTGTAGGTTGGACAGTTGTAGGTACTAATTGTGACACCACAGTGGATGGTACCTTATATCCTGTACCTGGATATCCTGGAGTAATACAAGTTAATCTCGCAACTCCAGCAAGTAGTACAATAGGTTTTTATCCTGTTGTAGTTTCAAGTCCAGATAGATTACAGGTAGAAATTCAACCTGATCCTACAAATAATGACAAGTATACATTTACTAGCGGAAACTTAACTGTACCAAGCGGCATAATTGTAACTACAGGAATTAACGGTGCAGACACCAGTCCAGCACCTTACATAAATGGATTTAGTACAGCAGAGTTTTCCGGTAATGTAACAGCAGCATATTTTATAGGTAATGGCTCACAACTTACAGGTATCTCTGCGGGCAGTAATTATACTGATAGTAATGTTATTTCATTGATGGCTTCTTTTGGTTCAAATACAATTACAACAACAGGAAATATAACTGGTGCGAACATTATTGCAACAGCTAATCTGCTAATTAACGGTTACGGTAAATTTGCAGGAACTTTTGATGAATCTATCGGTTCTAATCAAGGCGTGGTACTAGGATATGCAGGAGGAACTCCTAGAATTTTATTTGGTACAGGAAATACGCAACAAACATTTGAAATAGATAATGATGGTGGAACCTTACGATTCTATCAACCAGGATCAACTAAAGCTAGCTTAACTTCTACTGGTCATTTCTCAGCTACGGGAAATGTTACAGGCGGCAATTTAATTACAACGGGTTTAGCCAGTGTTACAGGTAATATTACGGGGGGCAATTTAATAACAGCCTCATCAGCAAATGTTATTTTGGGTAATGCAAGTAGCTATGTAAAACAAAATGGAAGTAATGCTAGAATTAATTTATCATCTAGCATTACATTAACTCCTGACACAAATGCAGATCCTTTAGCAGGTGTAATTATTGGTGGCTACGGATATCTTTTATCACCAAACGGTACAAGAAACGCAACTTTGAATTACAATAGTGTTAATGGTGCTATGGGATTCGCTACTAATGTAACAGTTGGCAGTTCAGGAAGTGGCACAGCAAATGTAAATGGTGTCTCAGGTACAGGTATTAATGCTATCTTTGCTGGTGTTACAAACACTATTTTTTCTAACACAATTGCAAGTTTTAGCTCTAATGTCAATAATTATACTCAGGTTACACTTCAAAATAAAAATTCAGGTGCAGATGCTACTGCTGATTATATTCTTACTTCTGATAATGGTTCTGATACTGTAAATTATTTAGATGTTGGCATTATTAATAGCGGATATGACAACAGCACACCAACTAATAGTTTAGGTAATATAGTATTTGCAGCTGACAGTTATATCTATGCACAAGGCAATAGTAGTGCAACAAGTCAAAGTGGTGGAAATTTAGCCATTGGAACTACAACTGCTGGCAAAACTGTTAAAATTTTTGCTGGGGGAGCTAATGCAAGTTCTGTTATTGCTACTGTAAGTAATACAGGAGTAGCAGTAACCGGCAATGTTACAGCTAGTAACTTTGTGGGTAATATTACCATTACAGGCAATGTAACTGGCACAAGTCCAAATGTAACTTTAGTTGCAGGTAGTTATTCTACTGTAATTGATAATACTGGAGTAGCAACATTCCCCGGCAATGTAAACATTACTGGAAATGTTATTACTTCTAATAGGGTTGCATTCCGTGTATACGGTAGCAGTAGCAATAATATATCTTCAGGCACAACAATCTCAGCAACACAAGGCACTACGGTAGATTACAATCAAGGCAGTAATTATAACAACACTACTGGGATATTCACTGCACCTGTAGCTGGATTATATCATTGTTATGCAACTATAAGAGTGGGCGGTAACAACGGATTAAATCAAGCAAGTATACAGAAAAACTCTAATAACAGTGGAGCCAATGTCATTGCATTCTGGGAAACAGATACTAATACCGGCACGGCAACACATTTTTCGATTACTGGATATGCAAAACTTGCGATAAACGACACAATTAGATTGCAAGTAGTTGCTGGACAGGTACAATTTGACACAAATGACAGTTGGGGTGTTACATACATAGGTTAATATGATAATTCAAGGTGTATCACTAGTGGGAACTAGAGTTATAGACTATCCTCCTATTATAAACTCTAATCTACAACAATACTTTGATATAGGTAATAGTAGTAGTTATTCAGGTTCAGGAACTACTTTAACAGACCTGTCAGGAAGCGGACGCGGCAATGGTGCTATTACTGCAGGCGTAACTTATACCTCTGCTGGCGTAAATGGTAATGGAAGTTACCTAACATTTAACGGGTCTTCGACATATGGGCAAACTGCTAATCTTTACAATATGGTGGCAAGTACTTTAAATGTAACAGTAGAAGTATGGATAAGGACAGTGTCAGACAATGGTGTAATAATTTCAGAACAGGGAACTTTACCCTATGATTCGGGTTGGCATGACAGCCAATTAGAAATTGTATCTGGAAGTCTAAAATCTTCTGTATGGACTGGAGTAGGGTATGGCACAACATTGAATGGGGGGTCTGTTACACGAAATGTTTGGCAACAGTATGTCTATACAAATAACATATCAACTAATACTTTAACACTATATATAAATGGGGTCAGTAAGGCAACAGCAACAATGACTAGAGTATTTGGCGGATCTGTGTTGTACTACACAATAGCCAGAGCAGATTTTACCAGCTTAGGTGATGGGGGATGGTTAGCCTGCGATTGGTCGTTGCTAAGAGTTTATAATAGGGCTCTTACTGCCGACGAAGTTTTACAAAATTATCAAGCTGATAGTTGGAGATATCAATGATTATTCAAGGAGTTTCACTTAATGGCACAAGAGTTGTTGATGCTTCACTAATTACACAAAATCTTGCTATATGGATAGATGCAAATAACGCATCTAGCTATTCCGGATCTGGAACTACAATTACAGATTTGAGCGGTAACAGTCGCACTCAGAATCTTTCAAATGCTTTAGCATACACTATGTTAAATGGAGTTAAGTGTTTTGATTGTTCCAGTTCTTATTATATTAGAGCAGCAAGTGCAGTTCCTACCTTATCTGTTTCAGGATTTACATATGTGGTTTGGGCCAGAATGATATCTAGTACAGCCGGTTGGAGGACTTTACTTAGAACTAGTCCAGATGATCATCCAATATTAATTGAATTAGGTAGCGATAGATTGGGTATGTATGATAATACAACTAATGCTTTTTACCCGAGTGGATATAACGATGTTTCAGCACTAGCTAATATTTGGGTACAGTGGGCTGTAACAGGAGATAGCAGTGGTCAAACATTTTATATCAATGGACAGCAAGTAGGCACCACCGTACAAACAGCAGCGGGTAATTCCCATGACTATACAGGTGGTATTTCTAGTCAGCCATTTGGTTATATTGCAAATATGGAGTTGTACACAACAAAATTAACACAAGAACAAATATTACAAAACTACTATAATCAATTACCAAGGTTTACTTTATCTAATATTGTAACATCTAATCTTATATTATGGTACGACCCCAATTTTGCAACAAGTTACCCAGGTACAGGCACAGCAATCACAAATCTTGCCAGTACTTCTTTAGCAGGATCAATGAGTAACATTACTTTTACTAGTCCTTATTTAACATATAACGGTACAAGTTCTACAATGAGTGTGGCTGATAATTCTTTATTAGAACCTGGAACAGGTGATTTTACTTTTGAAACCTGGGTATATTATTCAGCTTTTGCTGGTAGTAGTAGAGTGATTGCAGGAAAAACTGACGGCGGCAACGCAGCCGATTGGAGTTATGGTATTCGTACACAATCAAATGGTAATACATATTTAGAAGTTGGGAATGGTACTACAACAGTTACCTCCCCAACATATACAGTAAGCACAGGACAATGGTATCAAATAGTAGGAGTATGGACTAATGTAGCATCAAACTCTATTGCCCTTTATGTAAATGGTGTAAGTATAGGTAGTAATTCGCATTCATTTACTAGTGTAAAAAATTCTACTCATCCGTTGTATTTTGGTTCTTTTGATGGTGGTGCTACATTCGGACAATGGTTTAATGGTAGAATGGGTATAACAAGAATGTACAGCTCAGCATTAACAGCATCACAAATTTTACAAAATTATAACGCAGAGCGTACAACTTATGGATTATAATCATAAAACTTAGAACTAAATAATATAATAACAGGATTTATAATATGGCAAGTTATACCATTGTAACATCTACTGCAGCAAATGTTGCAGGTACAAACACCCTCAATACTACCAAGGTTAGAATTGTAGCAAATAATACTTGTGTGTATGCAATTGATGCTCCAGCAACATTAACTAGCAATGTAGGACCAGCTATCCCTGCAAATAGGCCTACAGATATTGTTTTAAGTACTATTGGACAAAAAGTAAGCGTGCTACCTGCCAATGGAGGAAGCACATTAATTACATTGACTGAAATAGGTACAGTGTATCAAAGTGCAATAAATCAAAACAGTACAACTTTCTTGAATACATAATGAAAATAGCAGATTTTTTAGGACAAGAATTTAATCTTTTTAGAAAAACTAAAAAAGATAAACAGTCTATTGATGAATTTGTTGGGGATGTAGAAAATAGACCAAATGCATCAACAATTGAAGCAGAGGACACTGACCAGGCTGATACAAAAACAATGGTTGCTCCATTGCAACAAAAGTTAGAATTGCTTAAAAAAGCAGTAGATGTTGACAGTTACTATGATAACGATAAAGAAGAAAAATTGTATCCTACTACCCCCGTCAATCTTACATTGAACATACCGCAGGGACAAAGTACAACAAAAATAGATCTTACAATTAATGGTGAACATTTAGACGAGTTAGATAAAATCAAAAAAATAGCAGGTATACCTACTGCTACAATATTTGATGCGGGTGATGATGAACCACTAGATTCCTGAGGTAACTATGGCTGGAAATGTATATACCCAGGATTTTTTTACTGATAGAAGAAATTATGGTGATGGCAATGTTCGTATAGGCCAAATGGATCGCCTTTGGTATGATCCACTTACCAATACAATAAGAGTAGGTGATGGCAATCCTGGTGGCAGGATAGTTGGATTTGGAGGTGGTACGGGTGGAAGCAATGTTACCATCTTAGACGAAGGTATTATACTAACAACCAGTGTAGAAAGTATAGATTTTGTAGGCAACGGTATTTTGGCCAATGTCACAGGCAATGCTGTTACTGTTACTGTGGCAAATGTGGGGCCAATTGGGCCTAACGGTTCAACTGGAGCAACTGGCTTTGATGGCTCGACTGGAGCAACTGGCTTTGATGGTGCCACTGGTGCTACTGGATCAAGCGGTCCAACAGGTGCTACTGGCCCTCAAGGCACTCCAGGTGGTGCTACTGGTCCACAAGGTTCAACTGGAGCTACTGGTCCACAAGGGGATCCAGGCGGCGCTACTGGCCCACAAGGGTCAACTGGAGCGACTGGACTTAACGGTGCTACTGGAGCGACTGGATTCAATGGTGCAACAGGTGCAACTGGCGTAAACGGTAGTACTGGTGCAACTGGATTCAATGGTGCTACTGGCGCGACCGGATCAAGCGGTCCAACAGGTGCT
>Ga0255209_1000249_pt1 | contig 19321 bp, 21 predicted proteins | sample Miss_Miss_RepC_8_FD_183026 | JGI IMG/M metagenome (GOLD analysis project Ga0255209, IMG submission 183026) | Freshwater microbial communities from Mississippi River, Louisiana, United States - Miss_Miss_RepC_8d | ecosystem: Environmental > Aquatic > Freshwater > River | place: USA: Louisiana...
TTAAACATTTCTATATTGCATTTGGCTACATCTAAATATGGAATTATTAAATTGTCTTCAGCGTTTATTATAAACGATAACCCCGGTTGATTTTCAAATAACATAATAACATATTGCATTGTTATATATTTATTGATTTATGTTCAATTTTACACCTTTGCACATTTAAAAAAAAGAAACTTTTCTTTTTTCTCTTCTTTTTCTCTTCTTTTTTTCTCTTCTTTTTTCTCTTCTTTTTTCTCTTCTTTTTTCTCTTCTTTTTTCTCTTATTTTTTTGTCTTTCATTATTTTTCTTTTATCATCTTTCTCTTCTTTTTTGTCTTTCATTATTTCAAGTTACACTGGATTTAGCGATTGGCAGGAACATGTCTATTTTGAATATAATCGAAATCTTTTCTCAAATAGGCATTTAAGAGGTCATCATATTGTTGTTTGTATTCGTCTGCTGCCAATTTATATATTTTCAAATTCATATTTTCTTCTCCCAATTCTTGGATTGTTTTAATAACAGTTCGTTCGGTTTTATGAAGTTCATAATAAACGCATTTTAATTGGGTTTTCAGGTCTTCGATTGTTTGTTGTTGTACTTCAATAATTTCTTGTCCTTCCCATGCCTTATTGGGTTGTTTATATCCATAAGTTAGATTTGTTTCTGCGTTGTAATGAATGACTCGAGGGTCATATTTCATTTCGGGGATTTCGACAGGTTTGATTCCTAATTTTTCGATTGCTTGTGCGAATCCGGTATCTTTTTGATTTTTACTTACATTCCAATAGTATCTGCCATCATAATGGAATTTATAGACTTCATTATTTCGGATAGCATTGCGAATCATATCGGAATGATGGCATTCATTCCAACTGTTCATATAAACAATCACTGAATAATAATTTTGTCTTTTATCATTGGTTCTTGGAATAAACTCAATAGAACGAACTTCACCGATACGATTATATTCGATGATTCGTTTCACATTCTCTTGAGTTTGAGAGGTTTCTGCGCGGGCGATGTAAAATGACATCGGGGACTTTTCCCGAATACTCATAAAACTGAGTTCGGAAATAACACTGTTCACGGTTGCGTCGTCGGATTGGTTCATGGTTATCGAATTTTCTGTAATGATATAAACATAATTACAGAAAAAAGTGTTTCAATTTTTATGTATTCAACCTACAACTGGAAAATAAAAAAATAATTTACTATGTGTAATAATATTCTAAATACAAATGATTATGATTCTTCTATAACAGTTTTGAAAGGTGCTACATCATTTTGCCAATGATAATTGGAAACATACATATAAGAGCCATCATTTCTCCAAATAATCCAAGAGACTTTATGGGTTACTGGATTGATTGTTTTCTCTCCTAAGCAGAAACTAAGATTCGAACTTTTCGTCATTTTTAAACGACGTTGTGTTTCCTGTTTGCGCATCAAAACCTGGTTTAATTTGTGGTTTAATTCTTGTATCATATTATAGAGATACAAGAATCATAGAAAACAATTACGGAATCAATTTTACAAGAGAATTAGCAAAGGTTTACAGTCCTAAGATTGATTTTACAAGATTTTCCGGTTTCAGTTTACGCATATAATTATCGACATCTTTCATTTTTATACGCATATCAACCGAATCTTTTGGATATTTGTTTTTCTTATGATATCGGACACGCGGTAAATATACATTATAATGAATATCTCTCGCATATGATTTAAATGTGGCTATCATAAGGTCTTGTTTATTGGTAGTATCCATAGTTGTTAGTGCTGGAATTGTTTTTTTCACATAAATATTCAAATACATCGAATATACTTCTTTTTGGAAATCATGATAAATAGAATACATGCGTCGACTTGTTTCCGCAAAATAAGGATTCCAACGAATAAAATCGTTCACCGCATTTTGTTTTAATAATGTCAAATATTTCCATAAATAATATTTGGAACCGGATTGATTTAAAATACGCATATTCTTATATTTTGCGTTTTCAAGAATACAATCAAACTGGTCATGAAATGGAATCGTCGTATCCCATGACCTCACATACCACCCAGGATGATTACATTTTTCAAATTCCGAACTACCTATAATATCTATAGCCGTTTTCAAAGTTTTCACGTCTGAATAAACAATTGGCACTGTACTATAATTAAATTGTTTTGAATCCGGGTCAGAGGATACTGATAATAATATATATTTTGGCAATAAAACACCAAGAGGAATAATTGGTGAGTTTCCAGGTTTCACTAATATGGCGGTATTTGTAATAGGGTCAATCGAAAAAATATCAATCAAATAAACAGCAGGTGTTGGAATATGAGCAGTTTGAGGTAATTTAGGATGTTGTAAAATAAAATGATAAGAATGTGTTTTCGATAAAATGTCGACAATCACAGGAGAGAACATATCCGGGACAGCATCTAAAAACATTTGTTTATATGTGTAATTCGACACAATTTCGCCGTCAAACACTGGATAATGGTCTCCACCAATAACGCGTCTGGTTGCGATAACCCATTCTTTTGCGCGATAATCATAAAACATATGAAGACGTATTCCTTCAATAATCTCTTGAATTGTATAAGGAGGAATTTCGCTTTTGTCAAGGATTTCTGATGAAGGATAGGGTATTTTTGGAAAAACGGAAACTAATTGATGTTCAGGTTCAGTAAATATGACTGAATGATATTTGCGATTTTCATGTTCACTATGACTTATATAATTTGTATCCGCAAATTGAATCGAATATTCCCGACATGTTTGAGAATCGTCAATAATTTTAATTTTACGAGTACCGATATATCCAGGAAGTGTATTATCCGATTTTATTGAAAACTGCATTTTCGTTGAGAGATTAATACGCCTATTATTTATATTATAATATAAATTGTCATATACATTTGCGTTATAAGGTTTCAATATCACCTAATAAATTCAATGGGTCTGATTCATTCACTGTTTTGAATTTACTAAGTTTATCTTGTTCTCCAAACGCATCCATATCCATAATACCCAAATCAAATCCACTCAAATCATCACCGATTTTAAGAGCATCTTCTTCTGCTTCCGCTTCTTCTTCCATTTTTCTTTGTAAGTGGCGTTCCATACCCAATTGTTCTAATCTGTCCACATCTTTCGATGCCTGGATTTTCTCTTCAGCACCATGAATATCAATAGCACTATCAATATCATTAAATGTTAAACGCGTTACAACCGGTTCAGAATCGACATTTTCAATTGTAGGAACAGTAAATTCAGGTTCTGGTTTTAATTCAGGAACTGTGGTTTCTGTTTCCGGTGCTTTATTTTCTTCTCCATCCACAGGAATTGGTTTTTCGAGAGCAGGTTCAACAATATTTTCAACAATCACTTCCTCTTCTTGTTCAACTGATTCATCTAAATATGCTTTTACAATTTGCTCTGTAGGAATACTATCTCGAATCGTTTTCAAAATACATTCTTCAATGATTTTCTCCAATTCACGCATATGTTTTTGATGAGTTAATGCGTTCGCCGTTTTATCAAACAAATAAGCATTGCGATACACTTTACTAGCAGTATTCACATAAACACGATGAATAAAATCATTGAGTTTTGGTATCGCAATATCGATTTTCTTCTGTCGATTACCGACACGAACACTTGTTAATATTTTCAATTGTATGATATGAACACAAGTAATTAAATCCTCTAAAAAATTACATCCTGATTTTTCAATAATACGTTGACGCTCATCTTCAATCGTATTTGCGTTCCATTTCGGAACCGCACATAAAAAATTCTGGAAAGTCATTAAATATTTATCCATCTCTTTATTCTCTACACTTAGTTTCCATGCTTCATTAAAAATAGATTGTATACCTTCAGCAATACGCGGAGACAATATAGCGATTAAACGACTACACCATTCATTTCTCGATTCATTTAAATTTGCTAAAACAAAATCGTCCATTTACATTTTTAGAGATATTCAACCAATTATTATTACGCGGACCAACTGATTTCATTTTCTTCTCTTTCATATTTTCCAATAATCTTAGGATTTTCTTTATTGTCGAGAACGTCTTCCGGTTTGTATACATTATTATATTTATCAACATAATAAACAATACCTTTTAGATTTACAGCAGTGATTTCGATTTTCTGAGTATTTGTCGATGATTTTTTGGTAGTTGGTTTGGGTTCATTTGTTTCGTCGGGGTTCGTTTTTTTATCATGAGTTCCACAATATTCACAACCTTCTTTTCGTTTACGAGTACATTGTTCTCCACTACTTTTCTTTGCGATACAACGATTTTGCATAGGAGTTGCATTTGGTGCACGTTGTCTTTTATTCAAGTCTTCTTTAGTGATTTCCATTTTCGGATAATTATATAAGTATTCGAGGAGTTCAGTGGCTTTTTCAGAATCAATAGTAAGTTCGATGATTTTTTGACGAATATCATCTTGAAAATTAGAGATATATTTGTTTACTTTGTCGGCGATTTTTTTATCAGTCATGATTAGATATTATGAATAGTATTGGAAACTTATCCGTATTCAATTTTTTGATACATGTGTAAAAAGCGTAAAAGTATTTATAAAAATTGTATTTACACATATAATATGTCGACTCCAATCGTTGTTCCAGAAAATTTCGCAACAATTCTCACAGATTTTACCAATGACCTTAGTTTAGTATATCCTGAATTCGGTTTTCTTTGGTCAAAATGGAATCATTGTCAGGAACCTACAGAAATTCGCAATGTTTACGAATATTGTATGTCTATTTATCCAGAGAGATTTTTTGATATCATCTATAAGAATTCTGATATCTTTGATGTAGAGAAATCACCGAATATGAATGTATCATTTTTGCCGGGTGTGAATTTTCGTTTTCTTTATCATGCTGAGGGTGTGAGTGATAAAACGCGAGAGGCGATTTGGCGTTATTTACAGTTAGTATTAATGACAGTATTAGGTTCTGTAAATAAATCAACTGATTTTGGAAAGACTGCTAATTTATTTGAGGCAATGGATGAAAATGAACTTCAAGAGAAATTAACAGCAACAATGCAAGAGATTGGGGATTTTTTTACGAATTTTGCGGAGGGCACCGAAGGTGCCCAAGGCGCCGAAGGCGCCTCTTCGAATCCTGATTTCAAAAAAACAATGGAATCCATGTTTGAAGGTTGTTTCCCAAATGATAATCAAAAGGATGAAAATGATAATGATGATGATGATGCGGATGATGAGAGACCAAATCGTGGTTTCGACCCTAAAAAAATGTTCGGTTCGATGCCAAATCCAGAAACAATTCATAATCATTTGAAAGGATTACTCGACGGTAAATTGGGTAAAATGGCAAAAGAATTCACAGAAGAATTTACCGGTGAATTAGAAGGTATGTTTGAGGGAGGAGCCGAATCCGAAGGCAAAACAAGCAAAGACATTATGATGGATATCATTAAAAATCCACAGAAAATGGTGGCGATTTTCAAGAAACTCGCACAAAAACTCCAAGATAAAATGAAAAATGGAGAGATTTCCGAAGAAGATTTAATGAAAGAAATGACAGAATTAATGGATAAAATGAAATCTCTCGGCAATGAGAAAGAATTCAAAGAAATGATGAAAAGTTTGACTTCATCACCTTTTATGAAAATGCTTCAGAAAAATATGGGTGGTCTTGCGGGAGGTAATGGACGTATTGATATGAATGCTGTCCAACGTATGCAACGTGCTAACGCAACCAAAGACAGACTCCGTCAACGTCTTGAAGCCAAACAACAAGCAAGAGCAGAAGCACAAGCACAATCCCAATTATTCTCTCAGACACCTGTAGAAAAAGCAAGTATTATTCAAAAAGATGCACATCATTATGTTTTTAAAATGGGAGAGGAATCCGAAGATAAATCTGACCGACCCTGTACTACTTCTGAAAAGAAAAAGAAAAATAAGAAAAAACATTAAGCAAATGTAGAAACTACTGTAAAATGATATAAAATAATTTCTATAATCAATATAAAAGAGACATCTTTCTTACTTATTCGATTTCAAAAATGTTTCCATCTATTATTAAACCAATTGTATCAAATCCGACTCCTCCACCTCCCACAGAAGTGGTATCCAAATATAAATGTGTATTAAATAGTGCTGGTGTAAACGCATATGCTCCTATTGATTCTGTAGAGCAACCAACCTCGATAAATGATATGTTGAATCGTGAAAAACAAAAAATGAATAATGAACCATGGAATAAATTAAATAAGACTATGCGTATTCAAAAATTACATGCTTATGCTGAAGCATATGGTCGAGAGCATAATTTCAGTATGAAAGAAATAAAACAATTGAAGACATTTTTTTCGGAATGTCTACAGAGAGATAAATTAGTAAAAGTAAAAGAAGTTCAATATAATAAAGAAACCGGCGCAATTATTAATATTCCAAACTTATCTTTCAATACGAATACTCGTAATTTCACATTAAGAATGCCTCAAACAACAGAACCGACTTCGCATAAAACCGCGAAACTCAGAGAGCCCGATGCTTGTCCATAATATATCCATCCTTATATCAATAATCATTTATTATATTTATTGATAATGCAAACACAATCCCTATTTTTAAAACAATTATCTAGAGAAATTCCGCGGATTCAATGGTCGGAAAAATCAATTAATATTCTTAGAAACATTTTCAATTCAGGGAGGAAAATCGATAAAACACGGTTTGGAATTTCCACAGAAATCGCATATTCAACACAAAATAAAGGGGATTCTTCTCTTGTCAAAGGTTCTGATTTTGGATATATGCCAACAAGTATACAACAATATATTGAAAACGCAAACACGCGATATTATGCCATGTATCAATTTGATACTGGAACACGTCAAGTAACTGTTCATCTTTATCAACCTGAACCTGCCGTGTCTCTCGAAAAATGGAAAAAAGAAGTCGGACCATGTTTGAATGCGATTGAAATGTGGATACATCTAGCATCGATATATGCCTGTAAAGAATGTAGTCAATCTCTCAATATTTATATTTATTGGACACCATTTATTAAAGAATTGCCGACAGAATCAAATCAGGTAATTGATACGATACATGCGAATACAGCATATACTACCTCTTGTAAACCAAAAACAGAAATCTATATTTTCCGAAAAGAAGAATGGTATAAAGTATTAATTCATGAAACATTTCATTGTTTTGGTTTTGATTTTTCATCGGGCTCTCAAAATGAGGTGGATAGAGAGATAAAAAGATTATTTCCAATTCGTGAATTGGTCGACCCACGTGTTTATGAAAGTTATTGTGAGATGTGGGCGGAAATCATGGTTCATTGGATGCAACCATTATTAGACGCAAATCGTGCGATTGATTTTGAACAGGCTCTCGATTATTTAACAAGAGAATTAGAAAAAGAAAGAGCCTATTCTCTCTATCAAATGACGAAAATATTGGATAGAATGGGGCTTGATTATGCCGATTTATTCTCTCATGATGAAACCGCAATTCAATTAAGAAACACAAGATATCGAGAGAAGACAAGTGTATTTAGTTATTATATTTTGAAATCAATATTAATGTTTTATGTGGATGATTTTATTGGTTGGACAGGAGAGCCGTTTCAATTCAGGAAAGGTAGAGAAAAAGAATATGTAGTTTCATTGATTGGTGAGAGATATAAACGCGATGAATATGTCTCTTCGACACGTAAAATACATGATATGATTTATTGTATAGCGAAAACGAAAACAAAAACAAAATCTAAAAAATGTGTTGCTATTCCTAAAAAATATAAACACACATTAAGAATGACAGCCTCATAATATTATTATTTTTGGTATTATTGTCGTTGATTTCGATGTTTTTTAGTTTTACGCGAGAGACGTTTTTTCTGTTTTCGGGTTGAATATCGTTTTTTACCTCCCGTTATGGACATTTGTTTTCCGTTTTCGGTTTTTTGTATGTTTTCAATAAATTTAATGACAGCATCATACATTTTTACTTTCATTTCATGTTGGGCTCTCGCGGCTGGGTCAGTTGTCATTTTTCTGGATTCTTCAAGTTGTTTCTCTTGCTTCGCTTTATTTAAAGATGTAATAATTTTTTCTTTTATTTTTTGATTTGTTTCAAACTCTGATTGGCTTATTGCGGTTAACATGTCTGAAAACGAATCTGTAATGAGTTTTTTTAATGCATCGATGTCGCCATTGTATTCTGTCGGCAAAAACTTACTAAATAAATTATCATAATTGGTTGAAGAGGAAGGTTCTTCTTTATTTAAAGGATTGTTTTGAAGTTGAACATTCTTGCTTTCTTTTTCTTTTTCTTTTGCTTTTTCTTGTACTATTTGAATTTCTTTGGCTTTTGCTTGTTTTTGATTTTTCAATCCAGATTGGATAGCATCGGTTAAATCGACAAAATATTGGGTTACATCAATTGGTTTAATCGCACCTCTTATTTCTTTTAATAAATTTTCTTTTTTCAGGGTGTCGAATGTATTTCCGAGTTTTTGGTTCTCGTATGCACATTTGGCGAATTTTTCCGTTGTTTTTGACACGATTCCACCAACAACATTCAAACGCAAATGAATTTCATATTTATTAAACAATCCATTATTATCATATATTTCATTGATTCCTACATAACGAGATTTGTTCTCTTCAAACCATTGTAAATAAGTATCCACATTTAGATATTTACTGTTTTTAAAAGTAAAATAGGTTTTCAGTTCTGATTCTATTGGCAATCGACTATACAGTGAGATATTCCTATAAATATACTCAATTAATGTAATATAATTTTTGTAAGGGGGAGCAATAAAATCACGTGATTCTAAGGATTTATATAATTCTGTTGACATGTCCCGATATTGAACCACATTATGTGAATAAAAAAATAAACTTATTAATTTCAACATGTTGTTTAATTCTCTTGTGAGAGGGTCATTGGAATTGGATCTAGATATAGTACCTGCATTTTGGTTTTTTGTTGCAATTAATCTTATCATTTCATCCTTGAATTTTTGATAATCATCAGAACTCTTAAAATTAAATTGCATCTGTTTTTTATCTATTTTATGGGTAGTAAAATATGTATATGTCTCATTATATTTCGTATCCAGATATTTTGTTATTGTTTCTTTCCTCTCAGATTCTGAAATGTCTTTTGGACTGTTATTATCGTAAAATTTGAGTTCAGTTAAAAAATGTTTTATGTATTTTCCGAACAACGTAGGGCCTTCGAAATCTTCTTCAGTACTGGGGGTTAATGTTGTTTTTTGATTTGCTTTTTGATATTTATAGAATGAATCGAATAATTTTGAAAATATGTCTTTACATATTGCGACAATAGTGACATCCTTATACACTTTTAGTTTTTGATAAATTTCATAATATACTGGATGAGAGGTAAATCCAGTATACCATTCTCCATGAATTAATGTACATTTTCGAGAGCCAACATTTAGATAACAATATTTTTTCATAATGGCTTGATTTATGTATTCATCGTTAACCCAACGAGAAATAAAATTAAAAATAACACGTCCAGCATTTCTTGTTAAAGACTTATCTATAATTGTCTCTGTTTTTTGGAAATCAATTCGTTTTTTAAAATCACGATGGAGAGGAAAAGACATTGGAAATAACCATTTTAACATAATGCTAATGTTCCTGTACGCTGTTGCTTTTTCTTTCTCTTTATCAGGGTTTTCCGCAAAATGTGTATATTCTTTTAAATAGTTTTCATGAGTGGTCGCAATTTTATTATCAATCGCACAATTATTAATAAATTGAATAAATGTTGTTTTATCGAAAAAAGTCTTGACAACATCATCATGTGTTTTTAATATTTCAAGTCTTCTATCTGAATATGGCACATAATGACAAAAATAAGGATAATCATTCAGTTTCTCTTTCAATGCCGAAGCATCCGTTCCATCATTATTTGGCGATAAGAATTGACTTGATTTCAATTCCTCTATTTTATCACCATTTGCGTTCGATAAATATTTTATACTAATCTCTGATATTTTATAAGAAGTTGTCATATAATGATACGCAAGTTACATTATCATTATATATTTTATTTATATCATTGCTTTCACTGGTGGTACTTGCATTGATAAACCGGCCGCCGTAGGCATAGCATTTAATTGGTTTGCCATTGTTTGAGCACCCGCCGAAGTCCCAATATTGGTAAAAAATCCTAAACCACTTCCTCCATTCATTCTGCTTGGATCATTCTCATAATTGTTTAAACCGGGTGTATTAATTCTTGGATCCGGGGTCATTGTGGTTCCGCCCAATACATTGGTTCCACCGCGTTGTCTACGTTGATATCTGGTTTTCTTTTGTTTCTGTCGTCGATTCTTTTTCGTTTTTCTCACACGTTTTTTTTGCATTTATCTATATAGAGATATTATTATACCATAACCATATCAACAATGAATTATAATAAATCAGCAATTGTTTCTTATCATGATAATATTTCTTATCGTAAATGTTTGAGAGATGTTTTCAATATGAATGAAACCGCAACACATCATTGTCCAACAGATGCTATAGATGCTCTCGATGTTGACCAAGAAACAGTTGATGAATATTTATATGATGAACCTCAATTTAAAAAAGTATTGGAAGAGGTATATAAGAAAACAATCGATGAAGTTGATTTTGAAGATTTATATGAAATCGCTGCTGGATTTATGATATCAACAGATAGAGAAGTTGGACTTACTGTATTATTCGCATATGATTATTTTCAATGGTTTCATCCATTATTGGTAAAGTATTTAAATCAAGAACCTTATAAAAATGAATATCGACAATTAGAATTTCGATTAAGGTGCGATGGACGAAAACGATAACCGAATAAAATATTTACCATATGGAGCGACATCATTATCTATTCTTGGACGATTCATTTTCATGTATTTATTATATAAAAATAAAAGCACTAATACATTTTCTCTCGTGTTCTGCGGATTAAGTATAATTTCATCAAGCATGTGGATTTATTATAGCATTTTGCGTAATGATTTTCCAATGGTTTTACGGTCTTCTACTGAAATCACATTACTCACAATTTCGGCATTATATATTATTCGAAATAAATGTATAAATCCAACAGTATTACCAATACATAATTAGATATTATACGTCGACACACATACCATTCTTTTACCTCCCGGAGGCATTGTATTTGAACGTTGTATTATTTTTGTGATATCCGTATTTACAGTATATCCATTGGTTGCCAAATAACCTAATAGTGCTGGTATATCGGAGTGAGTTAAGAATTGATTATAGCATTTTTGAGTGACGGGTTGTCCTGGATATTTTATAATTGCGTATTTACAAGAGCCAAAAGGGTCATCAAAAGGAGATGAAAAAGGTTGGAATGGACTTAATTTGGTGGGTCGTAATTGAGTTACTAAATCTTTTAATGGTCCAAATGGCATTCTATCAATCGTGAGTATATTTTGATATTCACGAATATGTGGATGAAGATAAGGTTCTAAATAAACAGTAAAAGTAGGAGTTTGGTCAAAAGGTGAAATCATATATATAAATACATAAAAAAAGAATCAATCTTCTTCTTTCATATTTTTCTCTTTCACATTTTCTTTTTTATCTCTTTCATATTTTCTTTTTTATCTCTTTCATATTTTCTTTTTTATCTCTTTCATATTTCTCTTTTTTATCTCTTTCACATTTTTCTTTTTTTCTTTTTTATCTCTTCTTTCAAACATCATTTCTGTAATCTTCACGAGCCTCGTCCATTGATTCATGATACTCAAACAAAACATGATTGTGGAAATCGTGAATATCGCGTTCGGCTTCACAAGTAAAACAATCGACGATTGGCGATGCAATATGATAAGCATCATAATTAAAGTAGACATATTGAAATAAAACAGACCATTTTGTCATTTTGGACAACCCGTCTTCATATTGATAGAACTCATTACTGATTTGAACTTGAATTTGGTCATTGATTTTGAAGTAATGAGTAGCAACGCCATTAAACATCGATTCGTCATTATGTTTGCGATGGAAATATTCGATATAATCATTGGTACCAAACGCCTTATTCAATCTATTGGCGATTTCATTTACCATTTCTTCGAGCATCTCAACATAATCATCAGCACGGGGGTCAATCATATCAGATTTTTCGTAGACAAAGACTTCAGTAGACTTGTAGATGGGCAAAGCAGGAGCAACAGGGGTTGACATGTTCGAATAACGATGTGTGTGCAATTAATACAACAACATGATATACAAAAAAGCATTTCAATTTTACATATTTACGTATTTACACCTTTAAATGTTGTGAAGGTGTAAAATTGATAGAGAATATATAATAATGAATGTATTATATATTTCAATAAAATGACTGCTTATTTGGATTCAATCTTTTATTCGCGACCAAATCGATTGAACGATATTGAAGAAATATTTCAACCCTGGATAGCATCTAAACAAAATGCGTGTGTATCTATTGAACCGATGGAAGAATCTATTGTTGAACCGGAGAAAAAACAAGAATCGATTGAAAAACAAGTTGAAAATAAAAAAGAGCAAATTCGATTTGCGAATCCATTAATGAATCGAGATTCATTGTTTTGGTGTTATTTCTATCACATATATGATTTGAAAACAATTTCAATCGAATTACGTTCCGAACAAGCAATTATGAATGTGGCTATGAATGAAAAAATTAAAATCAGTGAGTTCTTAAAAACGAATCCATCTCTTCTTAAAAAAACAAATTATAAAATCACAAATAGTCAAATTAATGAGATTCAATGTGATCTTATGGTAAAACCGATGCTTCATGGAGACCTATTTCATCTTCCATTTGTAGTTATGCATCATCTGATTGTTTATTTAATTCCAGAGTCTAAAAACGGCAATTCTCCTCGTGCATATAAACAGTTTTATTCTCTCTGTGATGAACCAGATGAAGATGAATCGAATGTATTATTCTTGAGATATTGTAAGAATGAACGTGGAAAACCGCAATATCGAATACAAAATCTCTCACCAGAAGAGAAAAAAATAAAACGCAAAGAATTAAAACAAAGTTGGACAGATATTACAAAATTAGGAAGTATGAATTCCAAGAAAAAAGAAGAATTAATCGAATTTTATCAGTCGGTATATCCAAACGCAGAAGAATTATCACCAAAAATTACAAAACAAGAATTGATAGAGAAGATTGAACCAATTTATCGATTATTCACATAATTCATTTATATATTAGGTTTTAGTATTATAAAATAAATGTTAGTGAACTCTTATAAAATTATTCAGAAAATCGGTTCTGGTAATTTCTCTCAAGTGTTCTTAGGAGAGCATAAAAAAGACCCCGATAAAAAAGCCGCAGTAAAAATCGGCCAACCCAATGATACATCCATCGCTCATGAATCCAGAATCCTAAGACATTTAAATATGGAATTGCCTTCCATGATAGCAGATTATGTGCCTACGTTATTTTGGTATGGACGTTTCGGTACAAACCAATTAAGTATGACAATGACTTATTATCCGATTTCTCTTGAATCTTATATTCATGAAAGTAATCTAAACACGATTTTCTCTCAAATTCTTTCTATTATATCCTATATTCATTCTGTTGGTATTTTACATCGTGATATCAAACTTGATAATTTTATGATAAAAATAGAAAACGACGAAGAGCATATTGTATTGATTGATTTTGGATTTGCGTGTTATGTGGATAGTGTGTTTGAATCCACTGACCATTTAGTCGGAACACCCAATTATACCAGTTATTTTTTATATGAAGGAAATCCGTATTCTCGAAGAGACGACCTAATTTCAACTCTTTATCTTTTTATGGAATTATCAGGAATTCAATGGCCATGGAATTCAACCGATGCCGATAATTTAATAACAACAATGAAGAAATCTGGATTGGCATTAAATCATCGTCTCCATGAACGCAATCAGGTTCGAGCCTATTATAAGAAAAAAGAATATTTGACACATTATTTGATTCGTTTTCCAATTTTATCAACATTTGTCGAGAATTTATATTCATTAGAACTTGACGAAAAACCAGAATACGTCAAGTATATTGATTTATTTCAATAATACATTTTATTATTTTATTGTCTCATTCAATAGAGAGAATAAAAACAGTGGATATTTATACTAGAACAATTTAAGCGGTTTTGACATTCTTGATAGACTCAAGGAAATGGGGTTTCAGGTATCTCTGGAGGTTGAAGAAAGTAAGTTCCTCACCAGTCTGAACATTCAATAGTTTCTTGAGTTTGGCATCAGGATTGATTTTTCTGCCATTGGTGGGGTCCTTGAGATTGTGCTCACGAATATAAGAGTTCACACCCTGAGTCACCTCAACACGGGAGAATTTGGCTCCAGCATCTTTGCCAAAGAATTTGGCAAGGTCATCACTGACAAGGAGAGGAGTCACAAAACCAGCAGGTTTCTTGTTTCCAGGTCCACGTCTTTTGCGACCATTCTTGGAAGCAGTTTTAAGATCCTTGGCATGGCTCTTCTCAATCTCCTTAATAAGAAGATTGGCATTTCTGTTAAGAGCATTCATCTCTTTCACAATAGAAACAAGAGCGGCGAATTTGGAGGAAGTTGAGGAAGCATCATCGGCAGGGGCAGCAGCATCGGCGGCAGCAGGAGCCTCGACGACAGGGGCAACAGGTGCCTCGACGACGGGGGCAACGGGAGCCTCAGCAACAGGGGCAGCAGCCTTGGATTTGCGCTGTTTCTTCTCAGCAACGGGTGCGGGGGCAGAAACTTCAACAGCGACAGTAACAGGAACATTGGTAGCAGGAGCAGATGCGGTAGCAGATTTAGATTGACGAGCCATTCTAATAGTATACATCTAGTAGAGTCGTCTTTTTAAGTAGTTTAACGCACACAAATAAAATATAATTTATCCATTTCATTAGTCACCTAAAGAAATTGAAACTTCCCCATTTTTGTTTTCCTAAAACATGTCTTTATCGAAAATGAATGAACTAAATCCGAATTCTTATGAATCTATAGAACAGTGTGAATCGCAAATTGCTAAAATATCGGAATCCTTTATTGCGAATAAAATAACAAGTCGCCAATATTTTCAAGAAATCGACCAAATGTTTTGTATTGCGTGTTTTCATGGTTGGTTATCTCTCGCAAAATCGATTTATCATAAATATCCAAATATTCATGTTTCTGCCCATGATGAATTTGCATTTCGACATGCATGTGCTAATGGCCATATTCAAGTTGCAAAATGGTTAACAGAAATCAAAAATATCAATATATCTATAAGTAATGAATTCGCATTTCGTTATGCTTGTTTCAATGAACATATTGAAATCGCAGAATGGTTGATTCGTATAAAACCTGATATCAATGTCTCTCAATGGAATGATGACTTGTTTTGTGCTCTTTGTGCGAATGGAAAAACAAAAATGGCGAAATGGTTATTCAGCATTCGACCTACGATTCGCATTGATTGTCATGGTCATTATCCAATTATTACGGCTTGTTTAAGAGGACATATCAGTACTTTACACTGGTTAAGAACGATTGATAAAACATTTGATGTTACCGCAAATAATGATATGATATTTCGGAGTATTTGTCGAACGCGATTATTCAAGATGGCGATTTATTTTACACAAGAATGGATGCCGGAACGATATCAAATCACACAAATATATCGTTCAATGTCTGGAGAAATCATTGATTTTCAATATCAAATTCGTTGTTAGAAATAATCTCTAGCAATATAAATAAACTCTTCATGTGTCGTCTTTTTTTATTTATACCCAATTCCAAAAAGACACCAAAACAAATCGCAAAAATATTATCTGATTTTTTAAGTCAAAGTAGTCAATCTAAAAAAAATACTCCTGGAATGAATCATCCACGCGATAATCCACCCCATCGTACTGGTTATGGTTTTGCTTTTATAAATCACGATAATACTCAAAGAAATGTATACGATTGGCAATTATATAAAACGAAAAAATCTCCAGATACTGACCCATTTTCAGAGAGAATTATACACAGTATTTCGGTACAAACACCCACGATTATTTTAGGTCATTTAAGGAAAATAGATAATAATCGAACGGTGAATTATTCTCCAAAATCGTATGAAAATGCGCATCCTTTTGTTTCAGACGAACATGCATTTATTCATAATGGTATTATTTTTGATTTTCACCTCTCACACATTCATAAAAAAATAGTGGATAAAATATCAAAACATTGGAGAGATGAAATGAAAGGACAAACTGACAGTGAACATATTTTCTATTTATATTTGACGTTTTTAGATGCTGAACCAATTTATATTTCTAAAGTGATGCGATATGAACATGCTTTCCAAAAAATGGTTGATTGGATAACTGACAATAATATGAATGCTATTATCAATATTGTTTATGCTAATTCAAAAGAACGTATTTACTTGTTTTCCAGATATTCGGTCGGTGTCGAACCTGCCACATCTTTATATATGGATCCAGAAAATATGATTATTTCATCGGAACCTGTCATAAAACGAAAAAATTATCATTTAATTAATGAAAACACCGTCTATGTTGGTGAAATCTAAAACTTTAATTAGTCTTATTACGTCTAGTTTTGGTCTTATTACGTTTGGATTTGGTCTTGGATTTGGTTTTGGATTTGGATTTGGATTTGGATTTGGATTTGGATTTGGATTTGGATTTGGATTTGGATTTGGATTTGGATTTGGATTTGGATTTGGATTTGGATTTGGTCTTAGATTTGGATTTGAGACCACATATACTATTTTTTGTGATATTGGATTCAAGACCTAGAACGTCATTAATTTCTTTATTGATTTCATAATATGTTTTCGGTACAAATTTTGATAAAACTTTAATCTTGGAATGTCCACCTCCAAAATTTAAATTTAGGTCAGGTTTTCTTATTGTGATAGCATGATTTAAAATGAAGTCTTTAAAATGATTGGCGTTTTGATTTGAACTATAATTTTTTTTATCACAAAACACAATATCCATAAATTTGAAACCATAATGATTGATGTATTGATAAAACTGAGTCCTTTCATCGTTGTTAATGCCAAAATGAAATTCTTGTTTTAACTGTGGATCAACGCATGATATTTTACGGCCAAAATCTCTATGAAAGCATATTGAATGACCATGTTCTCCCGTTTCTGTTTTATATAGTTTTACAATAACAGCAATTGAGTGAAGTCTTTGTGTAATTATTTCAGAATTATTACCATATGTATGAAAACGACTTATTTCAAAATCAGCATTTCGATTTAACATATTGAATAATACATCAGTGCCTGGACGAATATCAAACCGAATTACACTATAATATTCAGATGCTGGCAATAGATTTCCAGTATAATAAGCATGAATGTATTTGACAATTTGAAAAATAGAAGTACCTTTATCACGATTTAAACATGTGACACCGGCAACAGCTTCATTATAACTAATAACTCCACAATATGCCAATACATTAAGACCACAACCTTGTTCAGTTAATCCAGCAAGAGGATATTTTGGATTTTGATTGATAAAAGGTGTTACATTTGGATTAACAATGCCAAACAAAACAGAATTTGTATAAAATGTGTCAACAAAATTTATAGCAGGTGTCGGAATTGTATACTCTTTTAACATACGTTCGTATTCGTTCGGTTGAGAAGAGACGGCATCACATGAATAAATAGCAACATCGACTTTTATATCGATTCCGTAATTATCCGCATATTCTTTGATTTTGTTAAAAAGATAGGAATATGTTATGGGGGTACTAATAGGATTATTATTTTTAATGGAAATCTCTGCATTTGATATAATTTTGTCAAAACGTATTATATTTTGATTATCGGAATCAAAAACAATATGATATAAACCAATATATGGCATAATTTGAACGTTCATAATATCTCCGTAAAATAAAAGAGGTTTAAGATGTGTGATTCCTTTATTCACTGTTGCTTTTTCTTTGCCATTAAAAAAAAAGTTTTTGGCGTCACCTTGCATATTCATAGGATTCTCGATATGACGCAGAAAAGTATCCCACAATATTTCATAGTTCTCTGAATAATAAATAACATTATTAAATGGAATGTCTTTGCATTCATATCTACAATTATCGTTATTTGGTTTTCCACCATGGACAATCCATAAAAACATGTGTTTTATTCGATTCGGAGGAATTACGTTATGTGTAATATTATTGTATGTAGCAAAACGATTGACATTGGAGGATGTTTGAATTACATCTACAGATTTTATTGGTTCTATTGTTGGTTGTATTATTTCTACAGGTGGCAACGGTGCTTGTTGTTGTTGCGGTTGCGGTTGGACTATTATTTTTCTTCTTTTATCCTTCGGAACGGATTCTGATTCTGATTCTGATTCGGTCGATATTTTTCCTCTTTTTATTCCTGCTAAATTATCAGTATCTATATCCATTTCATCATTATGTTGGTTCGTATGCTCTTCATCTTCATCTTCATCAATATCCATTTCATCATTTGATTCAACATCTTTACGAACTATATGTTTAATGGGTCGATTACTCATTATAAATAATTCATAGAATAAAAATGAATTATAGAACCCATATAAATAAAAAAGGGTAAAAACCAATAATAATATTATTATGACTACTATTTCAAAATTAGATGAGAATGCAATTATTGAGAACGCGATTTTGATGAATCAGCAAAATGCTAAAAAAAAGAATAAAAAGAAGTCATCCATGAAAGATGTCATATCTATTTTAACAACAACTCCTACAGTTCCAGCAACACCTACAAAAAAGAAAAACAGTAAATTAATCACGAAAGTACAAGAGCCAGTTGCTCAAACAGTCCAACTTTCAAATATTGTAATTCATTTAAAATGTACTAGTGAAGATTTAGAACAATCAGAAACACAAACATTGAATGAACCCTATGTATATAATTCATTGGTTCCTCCGCAAATTCTTACATATAACACAGATGCTGAAAATTTATTGACTCCATTTACAAGTGAGAATAATACAAAAACAAATGATAATGCCTATCGTGACATGAATTATGATTTATTATGTGGACAATGTAGAGACCGATTAAAACCTGTAAGTACTCTTGTTTCAACCGAAGAATCTGGCGAAGAGAAAAGAGATTCAGAAGTCGATATTGAATCGGATGAAATATCGTATAAGGAATTATGTTTGAAATTGAAACGATTGAAAACGAGCATATATAAGAATATATTGCCGGATAAGAAATCCGCTTGTTTCTGGTGTACTTGT
>Ga0255209_1000252_pt1 | contig 19179 bp, 24 predicted proteins | sample Miss_Miss_RepC_8_FD_183026 | JGI IMG/M metagenome (GOLD analysis project Ga0255209, IMG submission 183026) | Freshwater microbial communities from Mississippi River, Louisiana, United States - Miss_Miss_RepC_8d | ecosystem: Environmental > Aquatic > Freshwater > River | place: USA: Louisiana...
TCCTGCCTTTCTCAGACCACCACAGCCTAACCCGCTTAGTTGTGATTTCCGCTCTCCTGCCAATGCATGAATAAAACCGTTCGATTCGTCCACTCGTAAGTCGTTGAGTTTATTGACCCTGATCCGAGGATCTTGTGGACTTCGGCCTGTTTCCGGGCGCCAGGGGTACAGAGAGAAATGGCCGGAAGAGAGAAAACCAGGCGCAGAACCGGCCTGGTAGTGCAGAGGGCGAGGTCCGCAAGTTTCCGCATGAACCCTCAAGAACACGGGGCAACACGCGCGATCGCCCAAGAAAAAACCCCAACTCAGACGAGTTGGGGTTTTGCATATGGTGGAGGTGAAAGGAATTGAAACCGAGTCCACTGGTTCCTCGGCATAGACATTGGTTAGCATCCGTGCCTCCGCTCGCTTCATCTGAAGATGCAAAGAGCGATTAGTAGAAGGTTGATTTCTTAAGCACTCTTTCGAATCTCAGTTCTGCTTTTTGAGTTATTGATGTAATAGCATCGCTAGTTGGGTGCCCAGATCAAAGTACGAGGCCGTTCAGTTCACAGTGGTACTGCTCTTATTGCATCGGTAATTGCCAACGCATCGGCACTTGGATTGGCGATCACATTCCCGAACCATTTTTCGCTGTGAATGGTCGTTGTTGACACCATGTTCTGAGGAAGTAGCTGACTCCAACCGCCGAACAATTGGCTGTCTTTCGGTCGCCAATTTACGACACCAGTAAGGGGTGGAGCAAGAAGCTCCAAGCGATCATCATGGCTGACATAGTCGGCAATCTTTTCGGCCACCTGAATGCATCTTTCAATACGGGCAGCAAGGCCCTCTCTGCCCCAAGCCATTAGCGTGGCAAGCAGCGGAATCGCCATCGCACCGTGAGAGCCCAGTACTCCGATGTTCGGTGCAGCCAAATAGGCGCCGCCCAAGCTGATTGCTTCATTGGCCCTTTTGACATCCTTGAAGAAGATCAATGCGGACTCTTTAGGTTGGAATAACCACTTATGGGCAGAGACCGCTACAGACTCTGCTCTCTCAATGCCATCAAGTCGCTCACTCAGTTGGGTCAGTCTCATGGGTCCAGCCCAGGCTGCGTCAATATGGGTCCATGCAGCAAGGCCAGATAACGATAATGGGTCAATAGCGCCCGTGCTTGTCGTACCGGCAGTAAGCACGAGTGCTGATTTGGACAGATCGGAAGGCAGCGCGTCTTTGAGCATTGCTCCCATGCGGTTAGTAGGAATGTGGCGTAGTCTTAATCCGAGGATCTTCGCTGCCTTTGCAATTGATAGATGGGCCATATCTGAAGCAACGACTTCTGTCACACCTGCACAGTCGCGCGCAGCCCAGAGTGCAGTCAAGTTGGCTAACGTTGACCCCGGTGTCATGTGTCCACCCGTCATGCCAAAGTAGGGAGCTAGCCAACTAACCACCTGTTGCTCCAGGTCTCTAGCTACCGGCGCAGTGGCTGGGTGAAGCAGGTTCTGGTTCAGTCGAGCATTCCATTGGGTCGTGGCCCAAGTGATCCAGGGGGTGGGTGGGTCCATATGCGCGGCTGACAACTCGGTGTCAAGGTACGCAGCTGAACCAAAGACATGAGGCGCAAGCCAAATGAGCGCTTGGTCAGAAGTAACGCCGCTTTCTGGCAATGCGATTGGCAGCGCTTTGGGGTGGGCAGCCGTTGGGCATTCACACATCAGCGAAACGGCTCGAGTAAGAGCGTCTATGTTGGGTTGAAAATCAGCATCCACTTCTTACCTCATCTGTAGATCCTAATCATGCATGTTCGCGACTCGGAGCTCAGGTGCGACGAGTTTGAATCTCCGACCCCGGCAAAACAAGATCTGCTAACTCTTCCAGTGTGCGCTAGTGCCGCTGCAGAATTTCCCTTGTCTAAGTCCTATCTGAAAAGACGGGAGTCGTTTCAAATCGAACAATTCGACACCAGCCTTATCCTCTGAGCGATGAAATTCGCCGCTCCGCGCCGTCCCCGCAACCCTATTGCGAAAGCGGTACGAATGCCGCTTTACAAGATGCGTGTGGTCGAAAACAAGCGCAGAAAGCTTCTCGAAAAGTGGTCAGAGGCGGTGATAAAACACGGCAAAACGAGGGCAAGCGAGACCGACGAACGGTGATTGTGCGCTGCGTACAGACGGTCAAAAAGAGAGAATTTTCGGAGAATTAAGATAAGTCGGCTGAGGCACACACAAGGCTTTTGAGTCGGCAAGCAACTGAAACTCGTCAACAAATTGGCGCTTTAAAGCCGCCATCAAGCACTAATCTTTGCCCGTTCCCCTAAGTCAAAACAAATAGGGGAACAACTTTGGTAATAAGGGAAAAATAAATTTCTCGAGACTTTCTAGAATCCGACCGTAAGTTGTTGTTTTGTATCGGATTATTTTGGCTCCCCGACCTGGGCTCGAACCAGGGACCTACGGATTAACAGTCGCTCTCAAGGACGTTCTTTATTCTTCTAGATTCTCACTTGTTTTAGGTAACTTATTGATTTTGATTGGATATGAATATTATATAACTTAAGGTAATGGTTTAAAAATTCTGTGAAATTCTCGGGTTTTCTTGGCACAATTACACAGGAATTACACAGAGATTTAGTGATAGCTTTTAGTTCTGAGTTGTCTAAGGGTGCATAGTCCAAGCGCATATTCGGTGAGAGCACTGCCTGGAAGCAAATGCCAATTAGGTGCATGCGCGAGCAACGGTCTCTACACGTGAACTTGCCAATGCAGTGACGAATCACATGTTGATCTTCTTTGCAGAAAATAGTGTTTCAAAGAACCCGATTGACTGCGTGGCCGCACAACTCAGGCGTGCTGAATCGGTTGCGCAACGAGTTTGACACCCAGCGCAGCACACACTTTGGTAATGGTATCGAAACGCGGGTGCGAGGTCGGTCGCAACGCCTTGTAGAGTGCCTCGCGCGTAAGACCGGAAGCGCGCGCCATTTCCGTCATGCCCCGTGCCCGGGCGATGATGCCTAAAGCGTGGGTGAATTCGGTAGCGTCATTCTCCTCGAGCACCAAAGTCAGATAATTCGCAATATCCTCGTCAGACTTTAAGTGTTCCGCCATATCGAAGTCGGGCAGTTCTGTCAGTTTGATCATTTCTGTCATGATCGATTACTCCTTAAGCGTTACGGCCAGCGCGACGACGCGCTAGGCGGATGCGAGTCATGCCGTCCTTAAGACCACCCAGCCGATCATCAAATTCAGGCAAGCGTTTGACAGTAAGCATAACCTCATTGTAATCAGTTATTCACAGTTAGCAAGCAGTTCAGGCGCTTGTGTGTCGATCATCTTTTAGCCGTCTGAGCAATCAGCACATCGGCAGGGATGCTCAGGCTTTTCTACAGGATAGTTTTCTTCGATGCAGGCAAACTTAACCCGTTGCAATAGCTGTACGAACGCCGCTTTACAAGTTGTGTGTGGTTGGGACCAAGCGGTAAAAAAGCTGCTCGAGAAGTGGTCGGAGGCGCTGGTTAATTAGGGTAAAACCAGGGCAAGTGCCACCGCATATCTGATGGGCTAACCCGGGGCCCTTGGGGTGAAAGCGCGTTGATGTCAGAACATGGCAGAGAAGGCGGTGCGCGTGATAAGGCTTGTTTGAGCCGGCTTTGCATCGACCCGGGAACGTTAGTCATGGAGTCTGCAAAAGCGCCTTAATCTTGGCCCGTACATGCAACATGACGTCAGTGCTAACTGTGGCCTTCTTTTTCGCGCGTCGGATTTTCCAATCAAGAGACTTTACCTGGTCCGAAAGAACCGCGCATTCGATACCGTCGACCTCGGTTAGGACTTCGAATGGATGCTCTTTGACCTTGGTGGACATCGGGCAACAGACCATCAAGCCTGATTTGCCGTTGTAGTTGGCCGGACTGATTACCAGGGCAGGTCGGTGTCCCGCCTGTTCATGCCCGGCCTGCGGATCGAATTTCAGCCACACAACGTCGCCGGCATCAGGCACATAGGCACGCGGCGGCATCAAAGTGCCTCATTGCCAACGGGTCGCCCGAAGTTGACCTCATCATGGGTATTGCCCGCGTGGATGCCGTTCACCAGCGTGTCAATGTCGTATTCGATCTTCCTTGACGGTTGAATGATGATCCGGCCGCGCGAGACAACCAGGTCCACCTTTTGCTCGAGTTGGTAACCTGCCTCTTTCATTAGAGCAGTAGGCAAGCGTAGTGCGGGGCTGTTACCCCATTTTCGGATGACGGTTTCCATGACTCAAGACTCCTCGCTAGTGTCTACATTGTAGAAACGATGGCGAGGTTGCACAAGTGCCGGCGGCTTGTCGGTGAAAGCGTTGCTCGGAATTGTGTCAGTGGACTGTAGCGATGAATGCAGCGGCTGATCGTATATGTCCAGTTGCGTTACTTTGAAGCTAAGCCCGCCCACAGTAAGGCGGCTGCCCACAGGCTCCATAGCATGCAATAAGCTGCTTAAGAGTATCCCGCTCAAGCCCATTCGTTCAGACTCATACCTTCATTGGAATTGAGTTCCGAACTTGCAATATGGAGGCTGCTCTATCAACATCGAAACATCGAAAGTTATATCCGTTCTATCTAAGCTCCAGGTCGCTGCTCAATCCGCCGTCTCTGAGTGCCCGATTGCGAAGGTGTATAAGTGCGAAAGCTTGAAAAGCTCGAGGTTGCTCATCTGGTGAGTTCGTTCATTGAAAGTTTTCGACAACGTCTAGTTTGCGTTCACCGTAGGACCATCTAAATGTCCGTGCATCAAGTTCTGGCGGATCTAGCCGCAACGATCGCAGGAGTACTGCAGCGTGAGTTGCCGCAGGTTGGCAAGGACTGGTGGCAGTCCTGTGTCGTGGACCGGCTCTCGATTCAGCAGCAGCGCCTAGTCTCCAATGGGCGAGTGGATTCGCTGGCCAGTCTGGACCTCGCCGGATTGCTTCGGGTGTTCGATCAGAACTGGAATCCGCTTGGGTATCGGCTGAACCTTGATCAGCAAACACGTAATTGGCTGAAGGAGGCGCAAGGAATACGGAACAGATGGGCTCACTTGCCGCCTGGGGGACTTCGACTAGGGGATGCCTACCGTGACGTCGACACGCTTTATCGGCTACTCAGCGCACTCGATGCAGACCACGTAACCTTGGATAGGGCCCAGGCCGAACGCGGACGGGTCCTCAGTGAACTAGCGTCGCGACAGAATAGTGACAAAGTCGTGGCCCCGATTGCAGAGTCCCGTCGGGGCATCTCTAAGGGTACCGTTGTTCGACTCAAGGCGCGTCCCGACATCACGGGGGCCGTTCTTGATGTCGTTCCCGGCGACCCGGAGGCTCGCTTCACGGTTTTTCATGGGGGCGAGGTCGCGACCTACTACGAGTCTCAGGTCGAGCCTATCGTCCTGGAGCCGAGCCGCAAGAACGTCGAACCAGAAGCGCTGCACGCCGCGCTGACGGCCACTCAGCTCAGGCATCCGAGCACTGGGCACCTCTACTCACTGTATGTTGATGCCGAAAGAAAATCGATCAGGGGCTTTCGATGGCTAGATTAGAGCCCGCTATAGATATCTATACTGGTTTATTAGTTGATAAGTTTTTATTCATACTGAAAACCGTCAAGGTCGTAGCCCTAGGAGGTGGCCAAGATGACTAGCTAAATCCATCACATCAAGGGCTCGACTTGCCGGTGCCTGACCCAATATGGTGTGAAGTCGGCCGCCCAGGCCGATTAAGCAGTGTACGGTTGTCAAAGCATCCTGCCCAGATTATCGAATTAATGCGCTTTTGTCGGTCGATATGGTCTGACAGCGCAGCGGCCATTGATCCACAGTGCTACCACATGTGAGTTGCCTGTGTTTTACCTTGGGGTGGTTATAACAAATGGCAAAGCACAAGTAACTGGCAATGGCAAAGTTCCAACCCTTGAGCGATTTAAAGTAGAAAGAAGCTTAATATGTCATTAACAGTATGATTCCGAAAACAGTCCTTTTGATTCTCAAGCTATAACAATTTGGGGCCAAATGCGCTATGGCAGCTGAAGCGACGAATGTTCAAAACCTGACCCAAGACGTTGATGCAACGCTCGCTCAGCTAAGGATCAAACTTCTAGACCTTACACTCAGAAATCGACTGTTGAACTTCCGTCCCACGATTGGAAAGTCTCTTCAGTTCGTGCAAGGTGATGCAGAAGCTATTTATAAGATCTTCCAGGCTGACACTTCAAACAGGCGAGGGGTTCGCATCATCGGTTTGCCCGAGCCAGCAGAACTTTGGGCCAATTAGTCGGCAGGGAGGTTGGCGGCGTCTGAACGTTTTATTCACTCGCGCTAGGCAAGAACTCAAGTTATTTACCTCCCTTGATCCCGAAGATATCGCCATCGGACCAGATTCTCCTCAAGGGACAGTTGCGTTGAGAAATTATCTTCAGTTTGTAAAGACTGGTCACGACACTACCCCTGAAAACTCAGGTGCCTTGCCGGATAGCGATTTTGAATATTTTGTAATCCGAAGACTTCAGGCAATTGGGTATAGCGTCGTCCCACAGCTTGGAGTTGGTAAATATAGAATTGATATCGCAGTTGTTCATCCTGATATTGCCGGTGCCTATCTTGCTGCTATCGAATGTGATGGTGAGAGCTACCACTCGGCCGAGTCTGCCCGTGATCGAGATCGAATCAGGCAAGAAGTTCTTGAGTCGTTAGGATGGAGGGGGCGGATTTGGAGGATTTGGTCAACGGATTGGTTTAGGGATGCAGAGGCGGAATTCACTCGACTTGCTGACGTTCTAAAGTTGACCCACATTGCGAGCTATTGGCCAAATATTGCTACGCCGACGCCACGAACCGATCCCCGTGATCGGCCGATGGCTCGGCCAAGTGATGCGAGGCTACTTTGCATACTTTAATGTGCCGGGCGACGAGAAGCGACTGGAGCAGTTTTACCGTCAAGTCCGCCGCTACTGGATGCATGCGCTCAGGCGCCGCTGCCAGCGACATAGGATGACATGGGAGAGGCTAACCCCATTACCAGCCATTACCTGCCTTACCGAAGACAGGTACCGAAGCATCCCTTCTCCGTGGCCCGCTTTGGCGTCATGACCTGAGGCAGGAGCCGTATGCGGTAATGCTGCACGTACGGATCTGTGCTGGGTGGGGGCATCGGGTAACCGGTGTCCCTACCGCGAACCCTACCGAGTATAGCGGCGCCGACCCTGACGATGCCCACATCAGAAGAAGAGGAGAGTGAGACTATCTGCGTGGGCGCCGTGAACCGTTAGGACCAGGGAAGGCAACCTAATATTGCCTAAATGTGGAAAATACTACGTGAAGAAGCAGACATATAAGCTCTCTAAGCAGAAAAATCCAAAATGCGCCTCACCTAGAGAATGCGCACTAAAAGTTAAATATCTACGTTGCTCCTAATGCTATGACGTTAGGCTATGGGTACCGAATCGAGGTCTGCACAGATGGAGCTAAAATTGAAAAAGGAAATGATGACTACAGAGGCCACACTTAGGACAAATGCACAAAGAGTAATTCAGGTGACTCAAGCGCTCTATCAAGTTGAAGAGTTAACCACAAGGATTGAAAGTTCGTCCGTTCGGTCGAGCGGAAAATTAGTGGTCGACAGAATGCCAGAGCTACAACTATCTCAAGCAGAAAATAAGCTTACTCGAAGCCACCTTTAGAAAAAAATCATGAGGTAAATCCGACGTCTTTTCTGGCTTCACAATAGTACGGTAAAGAAGCGATAGACCGAACAAAAAATCTTTTACCAGGACGACGGCCGAATATTTTTATATTTGAATCGCGCGGCGCGTTCGAATTATCTATAGAAGAAGAATTTTGAAAAGTATCTATGTCTAGGCATCGCTGCTTCAAGGTTAAAATCGGCAGTTGTCTATTACTCATTGATTATCCACATTCAAAAGTTTGTCTAAAAATAAAAACTACTGCGTATCTATCTATCTCGGGTGAAGGGGGTACATGAGATCAGTTTTTTGGCTCACGAAGTAGCAAAACGGGAATCGATGAATTAGAAATCACATTTCTTGCTTCACTTCCAACGAGAAAGGTTGCAATCTTTCCTCTAGATACAGATGCCATAACAATCAGATCTATGCTATTTTCCTGTGCAGCAGTAATGATGGTAGACCAGATGCTCTCACTTTCGATACTTAATGTCGAACAATCAACTTCATCGATTTCCGCCCTCCGTGTAGCACGACGCAACAATAAATCAGACTTACTTGCCGAAGCGTGCCTTAGCTTCTCGATCGACATTGTGGAGCCCGCGCTAAAGTCATCGAATAAATCCTTAAAGACAGAGGTCCTGACATTCAAAAACACAAGGCTTGCATTAAGCGCGGAAGCGAGACTCACCGAGTTCTCGATAGCCAATTCCGACAGCTGACTATTATCGATTGGGACTAATATATTTCTATACATCAAAGACTCCAACTGATTAGAATGAATAGCTACTGTAGCAAGTAATCAGACTAGATAAAGGGTAAATAGCACATTAACGTGCTATCGATATCTGCACTATTCAATATTCGAAACTATATCTGCTTACATAAGTTATAAATTGCACACTGTTCCAGTGGCATTCAGTTCAAGCTATAAGCTCATTTAAGAGAAGGAACCATCAATGAAAACTGAGCATAAGTTGCAATCCGATGTATTAGCCGAACTCGACTGGGAACCTAGCGTCAACGCCGCACATATAGGCGTGAACGTTGATAAGAGCGTTGTTACACTGTCGGGTCATGTAAACACATTTGCCGAGAAGCAGGCAGCAATTACAGCAACTCAACGTGTTGCGGGTGTCGGTGAAGTAGTTGTGAATCTAACGGTAGATAGTCAATTTGATCCTCGCCGAACCGATCAAGATATTGCAGCTGCGGTCCATAATGCACTAATATGGAATACCGACATTACTACCGGATCTTTAAAAGTTAACGTAGAAAAAGGTGTAGTAACTTTAAAAGGCGAGTTACTTTGGACCTATCAGCGCGATAAAGTGAATAAGGTCGTTGGAGCACTCAATGGCGTCAAGGGAGTTATTTCAAATATAACGGTAAAGTCTGCCGTCGCAGACTCAGAAGTGCTAAATGGAATCAAGCAGGCCTTAACTCGAAGAGCTGCTATCGACGCTAATCGCATAAATGTAAAAGTGAACGGATCTGTGGTGACTCTTGAGGGGTCATATTCAACATGGCCGGAGCATGACATTGTTATCGATGCTGCAGCTCGAACGCGGGGTGTAACCAGCGTAAAGGACGAGCTGTCTTATCGCCTGTAATTATTGAATCAATTCCAAGATTTGAGATCAATAAAGATAATAATGTAACGAAAAGCACTAGCGAGAGATGGTTCTCGCTAGTGCTTTTTTTATTGCCTAGCTAACAATTGGCGTTACAATTAAACTATCAAATTGTGACTCACCTATGATTGATTCAGCATTGCGGCCAAGTGTGGAAGCAATGTCACGTGGAGCACCAGTCCGACCTAAGATAACTAGATCTGCCATCCAGTCGGTGGCTTCTTGATTAATAACTTTACCAACACATTGCCCCTGTGAGTCTTTCACTACGATCTCGCTTGTAATTCCGCGGTGTATTAATACCAATTTCGCATGTCTTAGCAGCTTAAATTGGTCAATCTTTACAACCGAGTCGGATGTAACGTCAATTCTCATTTTGTTTCGATCTACCACGTAAACCAGTCGAATCAATAGCGAAGTTTTTGATGTAAGCTTACATGCCTTTTCAATCGCGGTGTAAGCGCCAACACTGCCATCGAACGCTATAAGTATTCTCATAGGAATATCCGAGAAACTACGTGTCATGTCAATCATTCGATACAAGAGAAAACAAGATGAACTACCTGTTCATTGACTAGCCTTAATTCTCGCTCTTTAATACCGATGTGCGTAATCTATCAACCAAGTTGATAAGCGATGTTATTGATTTAATCCTGCTTTCAATGCGTCTTCTATCTATAAAATGAGACGCTACAAGATATGCAAATAAACCGAGGGTGCCAACATGGAGAGTCATAGCCAGCACTAGCATTACCATTAGTAAATCTTGTCTCTCATTTACAATCAAAAAAATTATTGTAAGTGTAATTATGTTAAGTACCCAGATGCAACAGCATATATATAGAAGAGGCTTTATAGATAACGAGCCACGATACGTGTTAGAGCAGGCTATGACGAATTCACTGATCATACGTATGAGGTAGCTACTTTGAGACTCAGTCACGTCTATACCTTAGTATGATTAGTCTTGTATCTTCTAAATCATTTAATGCGTATCACGAGCACTAGGTGCTCGTGAAATTACGTTCTATTTGCGATACGCAAGTGCGCCGAGTAATGCTGCGCCAACGCCCACCATCGCAATGCTTGCTAGAGGGTAATGTGAAACGGTCCGACCAAGTACTTCCCCTGTGTGGACGACTGCTTGACGAGCACGATCAGTAAGCATAGCGACCTGATCATGACGGTTAGCATTAGTTGTATGTTGACTATTGCTATTGCTATTGCTATTGCTATTGCTATTGCTATTGCTATTGCTATTGCTATTGCTATTGCTATTGCTATTGCTATTGCTATTGCTATTGCTATTGCTATTGCTATTGCCGGAAGCGCTTTCCTGATAGTTTCGCTCGGTTGCAGCAACGATACTATCGACCTCTCTAAAAGCCCGCTTTAGGTCAATGAGTAATTTGTTTCTTTCTGTCTCTATTGAACTGATCATGTTGATTCCTTATGAGATTTGGCTGGTAGGTCTAGGCGATGTTTAGATGATAAAACCTCTAAACAGTCCTACAGTATGAGAATTTAGTAAAGCATTAAGCGAAAGCTGCAACATATGACTGTTTTATGTACACAGTCTCATAGTTGAAAGGCTTCTATGCAGTACGATCTAGTGTATATCCCAACGCTGGTGGGACTCATCAACTATTGAATCAAGTAGTGAGGTCACATCTATTATGGTCGAAGTTTTATGTGTCGCTAGATGCCGGTCGGTGATCAAGGGCACAGAAATGGCGATAGATATTTGAGATCCCTCCTGGCTTTCTACGTCAAATGTTGCATCCGCATGTCTAGCAAGCGATGTACTTCGAGTTAGGAGATTTTGTGGAAATAGCTCATTCCCAATTGGTTGATCTTGCTTCGAGCTGCTGATACTCGGGCAGCGGGAAGCGTGGGTGCAGCACCCACTCGCAGTCATTGACCTCTGTTTGATTGACTTGATAGACATGTACACGCACAGTCGTTGGCTTGCCTTTCCATCGACAGTGCTCAGGTAAATCTCTGGGTCCTGGTAGCAGGATGGTAGATATGTTATTAAATCGACTCCAGCTTGAACTAGCTCCTTAAGTAGAAACTTGTCGCAAGCTATACGGGTAGGCAGAGAAACATTGATTTTCAGTAACATTATTCCTTTCATTGGAATAATGGCCCTTGATACGTCGTAGTGGATAAATTCTAGTAATTCATCTGTATTAAATGAGAGTAGATTCATTCATTTCTGCCCTATATTAGCGATATTAGAGTAACAAACAAATAATTGCGCTTCCTTTTTTCTACAGATTGACGCCTAAATTTGGACTATGTTGTGACCATACTAACTTAGGTACCATTATCGCGTTACCCTCGTACCAGATCTAATTAAGAGTTATCTCCCTAAATTTAAGCATTAAGCTAGAGGTCTAAATAGAAAAATCATCTTATGTTAGAAGATTAGCTTAGTCCGCCAGATTAACGCATATGCTGTATTGAGTTATGAATCCTTCAAATTCAATATGGCTTTTCTACACATAATGAGCGAAACAGACAATCAACTTTTAAGTTACCAGACCACGCTAGTTGCCCTGCAAAGAGAAATAATTAAGAGAAGGCTTCAGGTTCTAATTGTTTTGGAGGGACGAGATGCATCGGGAAAGGACGGTTGCGCAAAGAGAGTCTTGCAATACCTAAGCCCTCGTGAATCTCGCGTAGTTGCACTAAGTGTTCCAAGCGAAATAGAAATTAATCAATGGTATTTTCGAAGGCATGTCGACCAGCTGCCACAATTTGGTGAGCTAGTTGTATTTAATCGGAGTTGGTATAACCGAGCTGGGGTAGAACATGTGATGGGCTATTGTTCGCAGCAGCAGCTCAAGGAGTTTATTGAATTAGCCCCGCTATTTGAGCTATTATTAATTCGATCAGGATTTATTGTACTTAAATATTATCTTGATATTTCAAAGCAAGAGCAAGAGGCGAGGCTCTTAGAACGTGCAAATAGTCCTCTCAAGCGTTGGAAGTTCAGCGCAGTTGATGCTGTTGCTGTAGAAAAGTGGGATTTGTACAGCACGGCGAGGGATTTAATGCTGGAGATGACCAGTTCTAATCATTGTCGTTGGAATGTGATACATGCTGATAACAAGAAACTTGCCCGACTCGCCTTACTACACAGCATAATCTTAGTGCTTAGCGACAAGCTAGGGATTGAATATGAAGATACTTCCCTGGATATAAATCATTCGTTGCTGACCTTCCAGGTGACTGACCGTAACAGTCTTGGTCAGTTGGCACGTTAGATTCAAGAATGTTTAACATTGATTTCGTAAATAAGGATGAGTTTGCCGCTGTATTGCTCTCGGTAGTGCTTAGCATATTAGTCGCTGTTGGCCGCGAGCAATGCGAGCATGTACCCAACTCATCCGTTATGATTAAACGTAATATTCGTATTAACTTATTGTCAGCGCTACTCGGAGTTGTTTCTGTAAGCGTCTCATTTCTTCTTGCGGCGTTTGCTCTCGCCGCACTTGCTTCTTTTATAATAGTTGAAGCAGGTGTATGTAGCTCAAGGGACCTTGATAAGGCCAAAGAGTTACGATCGTTTGATATAAGTTTCCTTTTAATGTTTTGTATAGGTTCACTTATTCTAGTTAGTCCAGTAACAGCGACCTTTTGTGCGCTCCTACTCGCATTTTCATATACCTCCCTTGATATTATCGAACGCTTCATTAATCATCGGTTTGCATCTCGAGATTTTGTGCGAGGCGTCTCTGCATTAGCCATTGGTTTTATGGTTGTTCAGATCATTCCATCACAACCAATTGGTCCATTAGGATTAATCAATCTTCACGAGTTCGTGATGCTTCTGTTAACGGTTTCTGCCTTGAAAGTATTTGTTGATATTTACGGCAAGGTCTTTCCGCTCGACAATCATTCAATTATCTTGGGGTTATTGTCTGGCTTTGCCTCGAGTAGTGCAACGATCTTTGTAATTGGAAGGCTCCAACGGCGAGATGGTAAGACACTGAATCAACATGCTCTGGGAGCATTAGCTTCGACAGGTTCTACGATAATTCTTATTATACTTATCTGTTTTTTTCAATCTAGAGAGATTGGTTCTAAGTATATTTTTAGTGCATTAGCAGCTTCGTTCGCGCTAGTCGGCCATTTGGCCGCAGTCAGATTTTTATTGTTTAAGGTAGGTGAAGCTGATACACCGATTTTTTCACCTGTAAGATTTCATTACTCGGATGTAATTGTCTTTACATTGTTGACATTCCTTATGTCCATAAGCGTATACCAATTGCAAGCGGTAGAAGGTCGTGACTATGCTCTACTCAGTGCAAGTCTTGCTGGGTTTTTGGACGCGCACGCAGTAGCTTATTCTCTCGTAAGCTCGCATCTTTCGGAATTAATAAGCGCACAGCAACTAAGTCATTCTCTATTTATAGCGATCATTTCAAATGCTGCTTCAAAAGTATTAATTGCTTTCATATCTGGTGGACTACGATTCGGTATGCTAGTTTCCTCTCAACAGATAGTTCTTGTTTTGATTTTAGGTCTTATGTAAGCGCTGACATCTAGTCGGCGCTTAGTCTCTGTCTTTGCTTATACGTAATCGGATGAGACCCACGGTTTACTACTTCCGAATGCAAGCGAGAGTGCAGTGATATGTTCCGCATAACTTTCTAAAGCCTGCTGTGTTGGCACTAAAATCTTAAGTTCATGGCGACCACCAAATCGTTTTGATAGTACTAGCTTTTGTCTTTGAAGCGCCTTGATTGAGGATATCGCCTCCTTCCTTTGTGGCCAAGCACGACATAGTTGTTTCTCAGGATAAGGTAAGCCAAGGTCCCACGCTTCCGTTATCGAGTCAAGCATTGCCGATTCAGACGTCGAGAGTTGACCGAGTTTCCTAGTTTTCGGTGACTTAACGAGCTTCCTCTTGTAACCAAAATAGGCGCTTAGGGTTGGTTTGTTAACTATGGTGCCCATGATTTTCTCCGGTGTGATATGTATATCGATGGTAAGACTGGTAGGTATTTCGCTGTTCAAGCGATTGGGCTCCTTATTTAAGTTAAACACTAGTGACAAGCATTGGCGATGGCAAGAGGTCCACAATTAAACTGAACAGTTATGAAGTCTTTCGATTCGCAATAGCTTAAATGTTATTTAAGATACGTTTTTCCACGCTGATGTTATTTAAGATACCTTTTTGCACGCTGAGCTCGATTTTGATGTTCGCCGTTTAAGCGGTGTTGATTTGGGCTAACCCTTTGCTTTGCCTTCAGCATCGTGATGCTTTCGAATAAGCCTCGCTGCTTCATAAGATAGTTGTACGGCCCGCGCTGCTGATTCCGAAGCTGATTTAGTAGCCTCAGCTGCGCGAGCAGACGCCAAAACAGACGCATCTTCCGCGTGTTGTGCAACGGCTAGCGCTGCTGCTGCCGCGGCCGCGGCGGCGGCTGCAGCAGCTTCGAGCGACGATTCAGCACTGCGCTGAGCTGCTGTTGATGCGATTTGAGCCATGTCGATCACTTCCCTTAAAACGGCCTTTTCGACCGCTTCAAGCGCGTGTTTTGATGCAGACAAGGACATCTCAGCCGACCTCGCTGCACAATCTGCGGCTTGAGCTGCATGATCAGTCAAGGTTTTTAGCGTTGAAATGGCGCCAAAGTAGCGCTTGTCGAGCTCGGTATAGCCATCGCGAAGGCTTTCAATCTCGAGGCCTAGAGCGTCTATCTTCTTATTCACAAGTTCTAACTCAGATGCTGATTCAACTGGTATAGAATTTTCATTTGCCATGGTAGTCAACTTGTAGTTTGGTTTTGGAATGTATATTAATCCGGAACTTTATTGTTAGTTCGTTAATCAAACATTGTTTGTTGCGCATTGACTATCGCAAGGGTAAAGAAACGCCGACATGAATGCCGCTTGCAGTGTAGGCCTCTCCTCCAAAGCTTTCGATGCGAGATCGAGTCAGTCCCCATATGACTTTAAGATCTGGGGTAAGTCTTGTTAGGGCACCTATTTCTAAACTGTAGGTTGGTGTTTTGCTCCGTTGATCAACGCGTTGGAATCCTTTACTACCTTTCAAGCGTATGATTGACTCGCTTACTGAAAGGGATGTTGTGAAAATAACGGAGTCCTCGCTAAATCGATGAGGGTTAAAATAGGAATAACTCTCTTGATTTGAATTGCTATACTGTTTTCTTCGCAGCTGTATCGATGTTCCAGTGTTACGGCTCAAGTCAAAAATAAGTCCTGCTCGATATTGATTTCGGGTGTTCTCATCTGAAAAGTGAATCTTTGTAGCGCCTAGGGTGGCAGTCATTTTTTCCATGATACGATGCTCCACATCAACACCGTACTCGATAAGTGTAACGTTTTCATCGATTGACCGGATTGTTTCTACACGGCCCCGACTAGCTCCGATTTCCAACGTACTGTCTGATTGAATCTTCCATCGATGGCGAGCTTGTCCCGCTAAAAGGGCATGACCAGAAACCTGTTCGATTCCAAATATAAAGAACGTTTCAGAATCATTATTCATATAGTCTGTTAGATAATTGATTGAATAACCATATCGTTTTTGATCTAATTGCTCAAAAAAGATATCCGAATAGCTCAACCGCGAATGAGTACTTTCAATAAGCGGATTAATATCGATTGCAACTGTTGATCTTCTAGCATGAAAGTTGTCACTAGCTCTCGTTAATTTGACATCGCCCAGACCACCTATCCAAGGATGGACCTCGTTTGATAGCGCGTCATTAGCGCAGATGATTGACGCCATAACAAAAACGATAGAAAGGATGCGCTCTCGCATTGCGAAAATAGAGGGGGTCAGCTTTATTTTGTGCCCCATTTTTTCCTCAATCCAAGTAATTCGACGCAGTATCCATAAACAGCGGCTGGTTGAACGATCAGGGAAAACGGAAACGCATAGAGGAGCATTCCAAAATAGTTTGATCGAACGTGAAGCCCCATTTTTAGAAAAAGTCGTGAGCTACGGTAATACATTACATAATTGAGAGCAACGGATATTGGTAATAAGGCTAGGGTCATCGGACCCACAATCCAGTAATGTCCAAAGGATGCTAGGATAATTCCAGGTATGAATGCGAAGGTGAACGTGAGGTCAAGCAAGGGGAAAAAGAAATCCCACCAGATGAACAGGATTAAGTATTTGCGATGACTCAGAAGTTGTGGGTATGCCTTAAATGCCTCTATCATTCCTCGTGCCCATCTTTGACGTTGCTTAATCAATTGGCCCAGGGAACTTGGAACCACAGTAAAAGCTATAGCACTTTCGCAGTAGTCAACCTTGTAACCCAACTTTAGAAGACCCCAAGTCAATACAATATCTTCGCCCACTGTAAGCGGCCATCCGCCAAGCTGTAGCAAGGCTTTCTTCGTGTAAATTGAAAAAGCACCCTGGGCTACTAAAGTTGCGCTATACATGGACTGTACACGCTTAACAGTCGTTATACCCTGGAAATATTCCCACTCCTGTGCCCGCGAAAGCCAGCTGAAGCGTGAATTTTTTACCATTACTGCACCCGCTACCGCAGCGGTTGCACTTCCACCACTCATTTGCTGCTTAACAATATTCTTAAGAGCATCGCGATACAAATAGGAATCGGCATCAAGTGTGATGATAAGCGAGTACTTTGATAGCCTAAGGCCCTCATTTAAAGCGTTTGCTTTCCCTTTGTTTTTAGGTAGAGTCAGGCACCTTAAATCTATTTGATTGGAACATCTAGTCTTGACGATTTCGGAGGTACCGTCGGTCGACCCATCATCAATAACAATAATTTCAACATCACCGTCATATTTTTGATTCAACAGGGCTTGTATCGTTAAATCGATGTGATCTCGTTCGTTAAAGGCAGCAATTAACACTGTGACGGCCGGATAGCTTTTTAGGTCACTCATTGGCTTACGACGATCTAGTAGCAATGACGCTAATAAGAAACTGTTGATAAATCCAGGAAGTATTGCAATACCCATAATTAACAAAAAAGATAGCGGCTTGCCGATAACTTCTGAGAGATCAAGATACCAAGAATAAGAGAGCCAGATAGACAGTGCCGCCCAGCTTAATGCAAGAAAAAATGAGATCAGAAATTTCGAGCCCAGGCTAATATATAGATTGATTTTTTTCATCGAGATCGTAGACTGGCTTTTGATGAAGATGTGCGTAGAAAAATGGAACAATATGTTAGGCCTCAAGCTGCTAATGTTCACAATTCCACATACCCGCATAAATAGCGACTTATGTTAGTAAACGAACGTTTTGATATCCGTGACTAGTCTAATGTGCAGTCATTCACATGTATCCAACTCATTTTTCTACAGAATACCTCGTTAATCCACTACTATTAACAGGAAGACAGAACAGCCATGCAAACGGGGGCATTTATCACTCTTCAATACGCCGACATGTTTGTCCCAACGCACTGGGCATACCCATTCAGGTTGCAGATATTTGAAGTATTATTAGCTCTAGCGATTATAGATTTATGCAATCGATATCGAATAGTAATCCGAAGAAATTACATTTTGAAAAATGCGGTCTTAGATCTGTTAGATCTTGCTAGTTGCGATCCACTTACTGGAGTGAAAAATCGAGCAGCTGCTGAGACGCAAGTTAATGCTTCGATCTTGTCTTCAATTAGTATGGGTTTTAAGCCTGCAATTGTAATGCTCGATATTGATAATTTTAAGCAAATCAATGATACTTACGGCCATCAGTTTGGAGACAAAGTCTTATGCCAACTTACTTTGATTTGCCAAGATCAGATAAAAGATTCGGGTACGCTCTATCGAGTGGGAGGTGACGAGCTTCTTATCGTCATTACAGAAAAATCAAGAGACGAAGTGATGAATATCATCGGATTATTAAAGCAAAGAATTGCATCGCAGATTTTCAGAACTTGTAATAAAGATCTCGTCTCATTAACGGTTAGTATTGGCATCGCTATAGATCCTGCAGAGAATGGGATGTTTCGAAATCCCAAATCTACTTTCGTTCATTTCTACTCGCTTGCGGATCAGGCGATGTACGAGGCCAAAAGAGATGGCCGAAATCGTATCAACTTGTCTGTACCCTCCTTATAGGTGTTTTAAAATTGGTATCAGTGGGGGCCGTAAGGATTGGTGTAGATACGATGGATGTCAATGTTATTAGCAAGTATCCAAAATTACCGTCCAATCGGTATGAGGCAGTTTTTCGTACTGCACAAGCTGGTATTTTGATATTAGAGTACCCTAGTGGCAAGATAATTGATACAAACGATTATTTTGTCAACCTTACAGGATATAATTGCGCAGATATCCTTCATAAAGAGCTATGGGAGTTTGGCTTTTTAGGTGATCGGGACAAGTCGATAAGAGCATTTAAGGAGTTGTTGACTAAAAATTATATTAGATATGACAATATTAGTCTTAGGCATATAACCGGCCGAATGGTTCCAGTCGAGTTTGTTGGCAATATCTATGCCTTCGACAATACGATTCAGATTCAATGTAATGTCCGTGATATATCGGACAGAGTGCTAGCCCAGGAAGGGCTTTTACAAGCCCAATTGCAATTGGTAGAAATGCTTTTTGGTGCTATCACTTGCATAGGACAATTAGTTGAAGCACGGGACACTTACACTGCTGGACATCAAACGAGAGTCGCAAAGTTAGCAGTCGCTATTGCCGATCACTTAAAGCTGTCCAGTGATGAAATTATCTGCCTCCGAGTTGCTGCACTTACGCATGATCTTGGAAAGACTATGATTTCGAGTCGTTTGCTTAACAAAAGGTTGCCGCTAAGCCCAAGCGACTGGAGAAAGATCAAATCACACCCTAGAATTGGAGCAGCGCTTCTTAAGCCACTATCTG
>Ga0255209_1000254_pt1 | contig 19155 bp, 18 predicted proteins | sample Miss_Miss_RepC_8_FD_183026 | JGI IMG/M metagenome (GOLD analysis project Ga0255209, IMG submission 183026) | Freshwater microbial communities from Mississippi River, Louisiana, United States - Miss_Miss_RepC_8d | ecosystem: Environmental > Aquatic > Freshwater > River | place: USA: Louisiana...
TATATTTTATTAAAATATTTTATATTTAATATAATATAAAATATTTTACTATTTTACCATAATACAAATTTCTTCATAAATTTATCATTTTTTAGTTGATTAATATAAAACCACATATTTTGTCTTTTAAAAACTATATCTGAATTATTAATATCAGATTCAAATGAAACCAAATAATCAACTATTTGTTCTTTATTGTATTTGTTATTTTTTAACTCCTTAGCAAAGCCATAATATTCACATATTATTAATAGTTCTTTTAATGTATAATTTTCGTGATAATTTATCATTTGTGGAATAGATAAATCGTAATTTAATTCAGTATTATCAATTTCCATCATTAGTTCATCAATATTTAAATTGTTTTCAGTATCTTTTTCAATTTCTTGTATATAAAACGAAATAGCTATATCTTCTTCATCAGTTGACATTGTTTACACCCTTGAAGATTTAAAACCGCACCTTTCGGTGAAATAAAAAATCAAAAAGGTTTGCTCTTTACAGAGCGTGTAAATTTTGGTTTTGGGAATTCTTCTAAAAACCCTGAGTTGTTTTTGCTTCTTGATAAATAATTTGGTCTTTCTTTATTATTTATCGCATTATAAGCAATTTTGTAAATGTTTGTAGCACCATTAACATCTCTATTCCAATAACCGCATCCGTTCTTACAACAAATCAGTCCGTGGATTAAGACATTACCACTTCTATATGGTCTTGGATTTTTTCCTACCATATTCTTTACACAAACACCTACTTCACATTTAGAACATCTACAACTGGTTCTATATTCATCTACCAAGTATGTTTGAAATCCTGCTTTTCTAAATAAAGTTCTCATTCCTTTTCCTTTGGTTGGTTCTTTATATTTCATTTGTTGTTTTTGCTCAAAATCTCCAAAACAAACTATTACATCATTTTTATTACCAAAAATACATTTGAAATTATTTAACATTCGTTGTTCGCTTCTTTTTGTGTTTCTATAACTTTGTAATCGTAATTTTCTAAAAATATATTTTTCATAAAAGGTAAATAACATTCCATTTATTTCACTCTTATTTTTAATGTATTCCTTAAATTTTGTTATGTTAAGTGATTTACGATTAAACTTTGATAATTCAGTTTCCCATTCTACAATTGTTTTGCCGTTTATTTTTTCTTCCTTTAATTCCAATTGTATTTTTGAAAACTTCTTTTTCTTTGTTTCCTTTCTTCGTTGGTCTTGTGAATAACGAAACTTATTCGCTTCTTTATTTGAATTATCCACACAATAAATCAGGTCATTTTTTCCAGGGTCTATTGCTACAATTTTCTTATTTTGTAAAGTAGAATAATCATCTAATTCATCAATATAGGTTTCACTTGATAAACATTTTTTACTCATCATCGGTAATTTCTTACCAATTAAATCTTTACGCAACAATAACAAAGAACAACTTACTCCATCTGTTTCTATCATATGGTGAAATTCATAATATTTCTTCTTGAAAAACTTTCTTTCAGTTCTAAAAAAGAACTCCCATATTTTATCTTCTTTGCGTTTCAAATTTCCTTTTGTCAAATAATCACTTTTATTACCTTGTTTCTTTGTCATAAGCAAATGAACTAATGTAGTTGTATCTAATCGTATGTGTTTTGGTATAACTTCACTTCTCATAGGAAACACATTATAAATAGTTTGTTCTTCCTTTTCAATTTGTTTCATCATTCTAATCATACAAGGAAAATAATCAAAAGGACTACACATTAAGTCATAAACAATATTATTCTTTTTGTAAGTTGATTTATTTGGTGTAATAAATTTTTTTTGTTGGTTAATCCAAGTGTGATACATAGAATGAGATTTATAATTACTATTTTCAACATTTAGTAAATCGTTTTTAATTTTGCGTAATTGATTACATAAATTATTTATTCGTTGTTCTTTTGCTTTTTGAGTAATATTTAATTTTTTTATTTTATTCATAATAAACTTCTTTTTCCAAACTACATTCACAAATCTTTCAATATACTCCACATAATGTATTTTAATATTGTTCTCATACATCGTAAGAATGTCAATCGTTAAATAATCTAAAATAGTGTTCATATGAGTATAATCCAAATTTTCATTTTGAATAAGTGGTTGAAAATCTGTTTTGTAAAAAGCGGTTAAACAATCTTTTAGTTCTTTGATTTCTTTTTTAGGTGGTCTTCCAGTTGCTTTTTCATTACATAATATTTTCATACAAGAGTTAATAAAATCATCATTAATAATTGGCAATGAATTATGCTTATCATAATGGTCTAATAAAAAAAGTTTCATAAACATCATAGTTTGAATAACAATTTTATTACACTTAATTACAGCATTTGTAATTTTTGGTAGGTTAATGTCAGGATGTTTCAAGACACTTTTCAAAGATGTTTTAATTCCTTTGAAAAAGTCGGTTGGTGGATTTACTTCTTTTTCCATCCTTTATAAATATACTAAAGATTTTATTTTTAAGTAGTTTAATAATTAATTTACTTATTCCTAAATATTTTCATTTTTTTCAATTTCTAATTTTTTTAATTTATTTTTTCTCCTTAAATATGCTTGTTTATTATATTCTTTTTTTTGTTCTGGTGATGGTTTATACGTGTAATTTGTTTTTTCTCTATATTCCTTTACCTTCTGTTTATGCTCTTCTTTATTGTTTTCATAATAAATCTTATTTTTCATTAAATATTTATTTAATTGTTCTTTTAATAATGCGTTTTCATTTTCAAGTTCTTTTATTCTATTATCTTTATCTATTATTTCCATTGTTTATATAATAAAAAAATATTTAATATATTTTTATTATAAATTGTAAAAGGTGCGGTTTTAAATCTTCAAGGGTGTAAATATAATAATTTTTATTTAAATTATTATATGGTTATTTATTTACCGAAGTGTATGAATTTTTGAATTGCGTAAAAATAAAAAAATTTATTAAATTATTTTACATGTCAATTAAGTCCATAAACTTAAACAACGATTTATTAGTTAAACTCTTATAATCCTTAACCTTACTATTTGCAATTTTTTCTATAATTTCATTAATTGTAAACCCTTCAATTTTTTCATAACTAATATCATTTTGATTACTCTCATATAAATCTTTTTTGTATAAAATCGCAATAACTTCAGTTAATTCTTCAACCTCATTTTTTTTATTTTCTACTGAAATGTATTCATATACTTTTGATAACAAATTTCTAGTGATTGTCATAATGTCATGTCTTGAAATAATCCCACAATACATTAAATTAATATAGAAAGCTGCCAAAGACTTTCGTTTTTCATTTATTTTATTGATTTCACAGAACCTGTCATAATTTTCATTTGAATCTACATATTCAATGTTGTTAAATAAATCAGTAAATTTATCAAGATTTTGTAAATATTGTTCTTTAATAAAATTATATTTGGAAGACAAATAACTATATAAATCTGCATAAATCTTCGAATAATATCTGTTAGATGAAGCAATCTCAAAAATATTCTCTCCAATTTTACTTAAATTTGATTCAGAATTTCCGGACACTAATTTATCAATAATTTCAATAATTTTATTACACATATCAGAGTAATTTTTGTCAGTTATTTTATTAATAATAGCTCTAATAGAATCGAATTCAGCATCTATACCTGTTTTGGTTTCAATTTTAGTAGTTTGAAAAGTTCTAACAGAATTCCAATCTTCATCCTGCAATATTTCCATATTTTTATTTCCTCTTCTTTTTTTAGATAAATCTTTAGTGACTGAACTAGAATTAGAAGAAGTTTCAGGGTCAACCTTCATAGGATTAACGCGCTTTTTGAAAACAGGTGTTTTAACATAATCCGGAGAACCTACCTGAACAGCCAAATTAGCAATTTTTTCTATTACATCATCTGGTATACTATAATCAAAACCATTGAAAACAATATTTTCAATCTCTTCTAAAGTGTATCTTAAGGTTACTGATGTCATCTTTCTAATTGTAATATAATTATCGCTTTATATTTATATCAATTTTTTAATTTATATAATTATTAATTGAAATACACTTAAATAGATAGCATTATGTTATATACAATGACAACAGAAAACAACAAATTTGTTAGCGATATTTCTGAGGAATTAATATTTGATTCCACAGAAAATGTAATACATACTTGGGATGAATTAGAAATCGATCCCAATATTTTACGTGGTATTTTTGCGTATGGATTTGAAAAACCAAGTCCAATTCAACAAAGAGCCATAAAACCTGTTATAGATGGTAGAGATGTTATTGCTCAAGCTCAATCAGGAACAGGTAAGACAGCAACATTTAGTATTGGGGCTTTACAACGAGTAAATACTGCTGAATCTTCTACTCAAGTTCTTATTTTATCACCTACTAGAGAACTTACAACACAAACTGCTAAGGTTGTTTCTAATTTAGGTAGTTTTATGAATGGATTAAAAACTCAAACTCTTTTTGGTGGTTCTTCTATTGAAGAAGGTAGCAGTTTTTCTAGTAAAAATATTCCACACATTATTTGTGGATGTCCTGGGCGTGTTCATGATATGATGCGTAGAGACCGAATTAGCAGTAAAAGTATTAAGTTAATTATATTAGATGAAGCAGACGAAATGTTGTCTTCTGGTTTTAAAGAGCAAGTTTATAATATATTTCAACATTTAAATTCTGATGTTCAAGTTTGTTTATTTAGTGCAACTTTACCTGATGGAATAAATCCTATTATTGAAAAGATTATGCGAAATCCAGTAAAAATTTATGTAAAAAGAGAACAATTAACTTTAGAGGGAATAGCACAATATTATATTGCTGTTAATGATGATAGAGAAAAATATACAACTCTAAAGGATATTTTTTCATTTATTACATTATCGCATACTATTATTTATTGTAACAGTATTAAGCGTGTTCAAGATTTATATGAAGCAATGTGTGAAGATGGTTTCCCAGTATGTCGTATTCATAGTAATATGGATAAGGGTGACCGCGATAAAGCATTTAATGACTTTAGAAATGGAATATCCAGAGTGATGATTTCTTCAAATGTTACAGCTAGAGGTATTGATATTCAACAGGTAAGTGTTGTTATGAATTTTGATTTACCAAAATGTATACATACTTATTTACATAGAATTGGTCGTTCTGGTAGATGGGGACGTAAGGGAGTTGGAATAAATTTTATTACTAGACGTGATGTAATGCAAATGAAAAAAATTGAAGAACATTATGCTACACAAATTACTGAAATGCCTGGTGAGTTAAATTTTTTAAGTAAAATTTAAACCTATATAGAGATAAAAAATTAAGTTAGTATATGCCAGAAGATAACAAATTATATATAATAACAAGAGATATTAAAGATTATGATGCTTGTGAAGAAAAATTTTGGAGCGAATTATTAATTTTTTCTGATTTAGATGAAGCTTTAAATAATTTGACTGATATATTAAAAACATCTCCAGATTGTAAACACTATAATTATCATATTAAGGTATATGATAAAATAAATAAAAAATATATAGTATCTTATCAAAATTTCTATCGTATCAAATAGGTTATTCGTAAAATTAATTCATTATAATTTCTAATTAAAAATATAATGACTTCTGAATCAAAAATTAATGAAATTAACGACTATTTTAAGATCCCTATTTTTTATATTAAAAACAAAGTTGAATTAAATAAAAATATTATAAAAGATTTAGAATTAATTGAAACTATTGATAGTTCATGTAATCCTATTTATACATTTTGTTTTGATAATGATAATGATGTTTCTAAAAAACTTAATGAACAAATATGTAAATTTTATACTTCTGATGTTAATTTTTTAAAGGATAATCAAATACTTTTAAAAGAATACAAACCATTAGGTGTAAAATATACCGATTATTCAAAAAATTATAAAAATATTGTTGATATATGGAATGAATTAAAAATTGATGCTGGATTCAAAGAAAGGTATTACTTTGTTGAATGGGACATGGTAGAATTTTTAAATAGGTCTGAATGGTTTCTACAATTTATGAGTATATATAATCTTTTATCTCCTATTATTTCTTTATTAGTTCCTATTATAATACTTATTATTCCATTTTTTATAATTAAAATGAAGGGCTTGCAAATTACTATAAGCGAATATATTGATGTTTTAAAAATAGTAGCTAATCAAAATGCTATTGGAAAACTATTCGTAGTCAATTTTAATGAGATTACTTCTCAAGAAAAATTCTATATTTTTATCTCAGCATTCTTTTATTTATTTTCAATATATCAAAATTTTATGGTTTGTGTAAGATTTAATAATAATATGAAAACTATTCATAATCATTTTAATGAAATCAGAATTTATATTGATCATACAATTAATTCTATGGAAAATTATCTAGAATATTCAAATAATCTACAAACACATAAAGATTTCAATTCGATTGTTAGAGAGAAATTGAATATATTTAAACAAATTCAAGAAAAAATCCAACATATAACTGATTATAACATGTTTAATTTTAGTAAGATAAAAGAAGTTGGTTATGTATTCAGATGCTTTTACGAATTACATACTGACAAAGTTTATGATGATGCTATTATATATTCTCTTGGTTTTAATGGATATATGGACTGCTTAAAGGGATTACAAAAAAATATTTTAGAGAGAAAAATAAATTATACTTTATTTATTGATGAATCAAAAAAAACGATTTTAGAAAATAGCTATTATGCTAATCTTAAAAATTCAAATCCTATTAAAAATACTATTAAATTAAAAAAAAATATGATAATCACTGGACCAAATGCTTCAGGAAAAACAACTATATTAAAATCTACATTAATTAATATTTTATTCTCTCAACAATTTGGTTGCGGGTTTTATGATTCAGCAAAAATTAAACCATTTAACCATATTCATTGTTATTTAAATATCCCAGACACATCTGGACGTGATAGTTTATTTCAAGCAGAGGCAAGGAGATGTAAAGAAATTTTAGATGCTATTAGTGTAAATAAAACAGATACACATTTTTGCGCATTTGATGAATTATATTCAGGAACAAATCCAGAAGAAGCCGAACAAAGCGCAACAGCTTTTATGAAATATATAACAAAATATAAAAATGTTTCATGCACTTTGACAACACATTTTATTAAAGTATGTAAAAAACTTGAAAAAACAAAGAATATTATTAACTATAAAATGCTGACAGAAAAAGATAATAATAATTTGATTTATAAATATACTTTAATGAAAGGTATATCAGACATTAAAGGAGGTATAATTGTGCTACAACAAATGAACTATCCAAAAGAAATTATTGATAATAATATATAATATATAATAAATTAATTCGTTAGTTAATGAATTAATTTATATAATCTTTTTGTAATAAAATGGCATCCTTAGCAGATTTATTTAATCCAACATTTTTAATGTTTTTAGGAATATTAGTGCTAGTTGTAGCTCTTCTTGTTGTATATTTCGAAAGTAAAATGAGAGATCAAAATCATAAAATTGCTTCAATGTTAAGTTTGGTTTCAACATTAGCAGAAGATATGAATGGAGTTAAAATGGGACTAAATCATTTAGCTATTAGGGGAGGACATGGTTTTCAACAACCAATTAATCCTATTGGAGAAAATTTAGAAAATTTAGGAAATTTACAAAAAAATAATTTAATTGAAGTTTCTGATGATGAAGATGAAGCTGATGATGAAGATGAATCTGATGATGAAGATGAATCTGATGATGAAGATGAATCTGATGATGAATCTAATACTGAAGAAACTAATGATATTGATAATGATGATTTAGAAAGTATAGAAGATGATTCAGATAGTGATAATGAAGATAATAAAAAAGTTAAGATTATTAAATTACAAGTATTAAATGAAGATACTAATGAACCTGATGAATTAAATGAAGAAATTAATAATTTAGATTTTGAACATGAAGATTTACCTGATTTAGATGGAGATTTTGAACCTGAAGTTAATAATAAATATGTTGAAGAAGTATTGGACCTTAAATATGATACTGAAGTAAAACCTTTAGAAAAAATTATTATGCCTTCATCGTTAGATTTGAAAACTATTTCTATTAATTTAGGAGAAGAACATGAACAACATAATAATAATATTGATTATAAAAAATTACAATTGGCAAAGCTTAGAAGTATTGTGGTTGACAAAAATTTAACTACTATTTCTGAAGCATCAAAATTGAAGAAACATGAATTACTTAAATTACTAGGTGTTGAATAAGTTTAAAATTGAATATAAATTAAATAATTTTATTATAATTATACTATATAAATGTCAAGTTTAACTTGTTATAGCGATAAAACAAAACAATATGGATGGGAAAAATGTTATAATGTTTCAAATAATTATGATTTTAATTCTCCAGCGAAAATGTCAGATGGAAGGTTGTGGAGTGAATGGAGCCCCGATGCTGTTGTAAATGAAAGAATTCAAAGAAAGGAAGGAATACAATCTAACTGGCAATATCGTCAATACCTCCAAAAAAATGGTTTACAAATTATGAATTATAATAATCAAGAAGCATGCTATACACTTGGTTTAGATCCACATGTTAATACTGGTAAAACACCATCAAGTAATGTTCCTTATACCTTTAAAGGCACATTTGATTCAAGTACACCAGGTTTTGGTTATTGTAATTCTGACCTAAAAAATCCATATTTATCGAGAGAACAATTAAATTCAAGATTAATTGCCCCATCGATAAATCCTACAGAATTTAGAAACTAAATAATAAGTATAATAATAATATAAACGATATATAATATTTATATTATTAATGATATTCGAGAGAACAATTGATTTTGAACCAGTTAGTTTAAAGCGCCATAGACACCGATTGAAAGGTGGCACATATGATCCGTCTAAAAAGGATAAAGACGAATTTATTAAAGTAATTGGTGAACTACTTGACGATAAAATGACAAAACCATTAAAGTGTCAATTACATTTCTATTGTAAGCGACCAAAATCCCATTATAAAAGTGGAAAAAAATCGAATGAATTAAAAGATACCGCGCCAAAATATAATACTAATAATAAAGATTTGGATAATATGGTAAAATTTGTGTTAGATGCTTTGAATGATAAATTGTATATTGATGATTGTCTTATTGTAGAAATCAATTGTATTAAATCATATTCAGACGGAGATGGATATATATATGTTAAATTTGAGGAAATTAGTGATATTTAGAAAATATATATTTTAATTTTATTTATAAATATATTAATTGTAATTCGTAATACTTAAAATTAAATGTTCTATTTAATCAATAAATATGGCAGATATAATGGAAATTACAGAACTTGATATGAATGATAGTAGATTTGGGCGTTCTTCTAATTTTGGTGGAGGTTTAGAACTTTTAATGAATGATAAAGTAAGGGAAAGTAGTAGACCAACAAGTGATATTGATTTAGAAGATTTAAATAAACTTGAAAATGAATTAAATGATTTAGTTGAAGATATTCCAACAAATGGATTTGCTCCTAAATCAGATTTATTTGATAGTAAACCATCAGTAACATTTAGTGATAATACTCCAATTCGATTAAGTGGTTTAGATGATAATAACCTTGGAAGAGCTACTTCAGATACTGAAAATGATAACAAAAGTTGGGATGGCTATGGCAAATTCAATAATATACCTTTAAATCCAGATAAAGCATTTGCAACAGAACCTAAATTATCAAAGGATGAAATGCTTCGAGAGAAATTTAAATATTTAAGAAAGTTAGAAGCTCTTGAAAAGAAAGGTGTCGAATTATCAAAAAAATATTCAATGGATTCTTCCCTCCAAGAAATGATGGGTGAATATGAAACTATCATGGAAGAAAAGACAAAACAAAATTCAGTAAAATTTCAAGGTAACATGTTGATGGCTGTTATAAATGGCATTGAATTTTTGAACAACAAATTTGATCCATTTGATGTTAAATTAGATGGTTGGTCAGAGCAAGTTCAAGAAAATATAAATGATTATGATGATATTTTTGGTGAATTACATGAAAAATATAAGAGCAAGGCTTCAATGGCACCTGAATTGAAGTTATTATTTCAACTAGGTGGTAGTGCAATGATGGTTCATATGACAAATACTATGTTTAAATCATCTATGCCTGGTATGGATGATATATTGCGTCAAAACCCTGACTTAATGCGTTCATTCCAAAATGCGGCCGTAAATTCTATGGCTCAAACTAATCCTGGATTTTCAGGATTTATGTCTAATGTTATGAATCCTACCAACGGCACCTTCGGAGAACCTCAAAGAGGTATGGGACCACCACCACCAATGGCTACACAAGGTCCTAATGCTGTTCCGCCACCAATTAGTAGACCAGGTAACAATAATTTTGCTAGGCCAGATTTAAATTTAAGCAGAAGTAATTTTGAAGATGGAATTAATCTTCGAGAAAATAATGAAAGACCTGATCTCCAAGACAGAACTAGTAGACGTGTTCAACCTCGTCCTGAAATGAAAGGACCTAGTGACATTACTGATATTCTCTCTGGATTAAAAACAAAAACTATAAATATTCAACAACCAACTACAGTTAATGATCCAAATGATAATAGTACCATTAGTATTAATGACATAAAAGAACTACAAAATGAAGGTAATATGCCAAAACGTAGTGGTCGTAGAAAAAAATCTTCTAGCAATATAGTCAGTCTAGATATTTAGATTTATATTTTTATAATTTTGAAAATATAAATTTTATTTTATTCAACTGTTACAACCTTAGCTAGATTTTTGGGTTTATCAGGATCAATATTTCTATTAATGGAGAGATAATATGCAAATAGTTGTATAGGGATTATACCTAATAAAGAAGCATAAGATGTGTTTTGAGGAACTATTATATATTGATCAGTATTTCCATCAAATATATTTATATCATTTGTAATAAAAATAATAGGAGAATTTCTGGCAGAAACTTCCTGATAACAATTCATTGTTTTTATAGAATGGTTTTGATCTAAATTTAAAATAATAACAGGAAAATTTTCATCTAATAAAGCAAACGGACCATGTTTTAATGAACTAGATGAATAACCTTCTGAATGCACATATGAGATTTCTTTAATCTTTAATGCTCCTTCTTTAGCTATAAATTCATCAGTTCCTTTACCAAGTATAAACATATTATTAGCTTTAAAATTACTTGCAATATCTTCTATTTTACTGCTACAATTATCTAATGTCATTTGAATATCATTCGATAAATTATGTAGATCGCAAATCATTTTTGCTCTTTTATGTTTATTTACATTATGAAGACTTGAAAACCAAATTGCCGCCATTGATAAACATACTACTTGACTTGTAAATGCCTTTGTTGATGCTACACCAACTTCTTTTCCAGCATTACAATAAATACCACAATCAACCTCTCTAGCTATTAAAGAATCGACGACATTTACTATTCCTATTGTTGTAATATCATGGTTTTTAGCAATTTGAATACATCTATGTAAGTCTTTTGTTTCACCTGATTGTGATATTAATATTAATACTGTTTTCCCTATTTTTGGGATATCATACTCATTAAAATCAGCACCATCGAACACTTGAATTGTATTAAAATTACATAAATGTTTAAAATAATGCATACCATATAATCCGGCAAAATACGACGTCCCACAACCTAATAAAATAATATTATCTATGGTTTTTAATAATTCACTATGTTGTTCTAGTCCCCCTAATTTTACTTCTGTTTCATTTCTAATTCTACCGCCTTTATTTATGGTATTTAATATTACTTCTGGTTGTTGATATATTTCTTTTAAAGTCCAATGATTGTAAGGATGTGGAGACAATTCCGACTCAAACATATATACATTTTTCTTTTTATAATTTTGCTTTGTTTTTATGGATAATGTTAATGGATTATTCACTCTAGAAATAATACATATATCATCATTATGTAATGTTATATAATTTGAAATCATACCGCAAAAACCACTCTGTTCAGATGTTACTATTATTTTATCTTCATTTTGCCCAACTAATAAAGGCGAACCATTTTTTACACAATATAATATATTTGGCTCAAATGTAGATTGAATTATTAATCCATATGTTCCTGTTAAATTTTCAATTGTTTTTTTTATGGCCTCATATATATTATTATATTTATTATAGTTAAATTCTATTAAATTAACAATTACTTCTGTATCAGTTTGTGATTTAAAAATAAATCCCTCTGATACTAATTTTTTTTTTAATTCTTTATAATTTTCTATAATTCCATTATGAACAATGGCAAAAGCACCTGAATTTGACAACTGTGGATGAGCATTTATATCTGTTTTACCACCATGTGTAGCCCATCTATTGTGACCAAAACCTATATACGCTTTTTCAAAATTTTCAGATTTAGCACAACTAGTTAATTTTTCTATTGCATTCATTTCATTAGTAGAGGCAAATTTATGAACTTCAAAACTATCTCCAGTTATAGCACATAAACCAGCTGAATCGTAACCTCTATTTTGAAGTTGAATTAAACCATTTATAATTAATTGATATAAATTATTATTTTCTAATAATACTACTAAACCAAATATTCCACACATTTATAATATTTAAATAATATTATAAATTTGGAACAACGAATATTTTACTTTTTATCATTTACACCATTGAAGAATTACACCTTTTAACATTTCACTATCCACAGGGCCTTTGTGATTTTTTATATAGTTAAAATTATATAAAAATAATTTATTGTCTTTTACAATACTTGTAAATTTTTAAAGTTCTTTTTAAGTTTATTTAATAATGCCATAAATGGCGTTTTGTCTTGTCCAAATAAAAGTGAATCGTGTATAAGTTTAATATTACCAAATAAGCTTTGTTTATTTAAATGGAGCCAAAAAATAAATATTATAAATAAGAAAATAGTGAAGTATATATCTTTTATTTTAACAACTTCGCTTCTCAAATAATATAATGGAACTACTTTGATGAAAGTATTTATAATAATAAAATAAAATATTGTCCGACTACTAGTGCCATACACTAACATTAAAAATAACATTATAATATTGTCAATTAATCCTAATATTAGCGGAAACTTTGGCGAATATGTTGTTATTTTAACCGAATATAAAATATACCAAAAATATATCCAATATGAAAAAACCAAATCACCTCTTAATGCTGCCATATATATTACTTAGATAAGAAAAACAATAACATTTTCAAAAGGGGAATAATATTTATAATATTTATTATAATTATTATATTTTCTATAATTTTATTTTACGCCTTTTTACATTTTACGAAACGCAGTGCCTTTGGAACGCCGATTTTTAATGACATAAAAAAATAAAAAATGTAAAAAGGTGTAATTTATTTAGGTTAATTTCAATATAAATAATAATACTATAAATAATTAATGAAGTCTAGAAATGAAAAGGATAAGTTTTCCATGACAACTTGTGGAAAAACTGGAATCAAAATTAAAAATACAGGAAATGATTATAAAAGCGACCCATTTGCTGGTGTTGATCCTTTTAAAAATCAGACCCGTGAAACTGATAGATTTCAAGTTGAGTATAATAAAAGTGGTTATGAATCTATCGATTTAAATATTGAAAATTATTCGAGAAAAGAATTATATAAATTATTTGGGTTAAAAGATTCTGCTATTCTTACTGAAGAAAATATGAAAGAAGCAAAAAAAATTGTTTTGAAAACACATCCAGACAAATCACGACTAGAAGATAAATATTTTATATTTTTTGGAAAAGCCTATAATAAAGTTAAAGAAATATATGAATTTCAAAATAAATCTAATAAAAAAATAACTGATACAAATGAATATTATGATTCACAAAATAGTGTAGTTTTAGATAAAATGTTTGACATGAAAAAAGATTTTAAAGACCCTAAAAATTTTAATGAATGGTTTAATAAACAATTTGAAAAACATAAATTAGAAGATACTAATGAAAATGGTTATGGCAGTTGGTTAAAATCAGACGAAGATATTATTTTTACTCCGCAAAATATTAATAAAGATTCAATGGGGAGAGAAATTGAAAAAAGAAAAAAAGAAATACAAGCATTAACACCATATAAAGGGTTTAGCGATTCTTTTAACTCATCCTCTGTTGGAGGTTCTTCATTAATGGAATATAATAGCAATTTTACATCAGGTTCTTTATTTACAGGTGATAGTGGAATGGGTTATACTGATTTAAGACAGGCTTACGCTGAATCAGTTATTCCAGTTACTGAAGAAGATTTTAATAAAGCTCAGAAATTTAAGTCAATTGATGAATACAAGAGACATAGAGACACAACTGATGTTAAACCTATTAGTAAAGAAGAAGCATTAAGGCAATTATACTATCAAGATAAACAGAAAAATGAAGAATCAGCCGCGTTAGCATTTTATCATGCTCAGCAATTAGAAAAGGCTAAGAAAAATAGTAATGAATTTTGGTCTGGTCTTAAACAATTAACAAATTTGTAATTTAGAAAAAGTTCAAAACATAACACTTATCTCAAGTTCATTAAATATAGTTTTTTTAAGTATTATATATAATGAGCAAAAAAATGGAAAATGGATTATTTATCTTTAGAAGAGATTTAAGAATTATAGACAATAATGGTTTAAATTTTCTCTCTGAATTATGTAATAATATATATACAATTTTTATTTTTACACCTGAACAGGTTGGTTCTGGAAATAAATATAAATCTGACAACGCAGTCCAGTTTATGGTGGAAAGTTTGGAAGATTTGGCATCTAATATTCGTAAGGAAGGAGGCAAATTACATACATTTTATGGACATAATGAAAAAGTGGTTGCTGATTGCATCAAATCCTGGGATATTAATGTTGTTGCGTTTAACTTAGATATTACTCCTTATGCTCGAGTGAGGGATGATGATATCGTCAAAATGTGTCAGCGAATGAAAGTTTTCGTAACTTATGATCATGATTATTATCTTTGCGAACCTGGTTCAGTTATAAATGGCTCAGGAAACCCATATGTCAAGTTTACACCTTATTATAATCAAGCTAAAAATAAAAAAATAGAAAAACCTATCATAAAAAAAATACATTTTAAAAGTTCAGAATCTCATATACCAAATAAAATTACATTAGAATTAGCAATGAAAAATTTTGTTGGAGAGAAAAACTCTGATATTTTGGTTCATGGAGGTAGAGAGAATGCGTTAAAACAAATGAGAACCGCAATGAAAAATATAAAGCATTATGCTCAATCTAGAGACGAATTGTTTAAACCAACATCACAACTCTCAGCTTATATTAAATTTGGCTGCGTAAGCATCAGAGAAGTTTACCATAAATTTAAGTCTAATACATCGTTTATTCGTCAGTTATACTGGCGGGATTTTTATGGACAAGTCCTTTATAACCATCCGCACGTATTAGGTAATAGTTTGAATAAGAAATATGATAAAATAAAGTGGCGTCATAATGAACGATTTTTTAATGCGTGGTGTAAAGGAGTTACAGGAATACCAATAGTTGATGCAAGTCAGAGACAACTTCTACAGTCAGGATGGACACATAATCGTGGGAGAATGATTTCTTCGAGTATACTAATAAAAATTTTGTTGATAGATTGGAGAGAAGGCGAACGCTTTTATGCTCAGCATTTGGTTGATTATGATGTAGGAAACAATTCGGGCGGGTGGCAATGGTCGTCAGGAGGAGGCAGTGATGCTCAGCCATTCTTCAGATATTTCAACCCATATACACAGTCAAAAGAACATGACCCAAAGTGTGAATATATCAAGATGTGGATACCTGAGCTTGAAAATGTTCCTAATGACGATATTCACAACTGGGATACTGCTTGGGAAAAGCATAAAGATTGTGGATATCCTAAACCAATTGTAGATTATGTAGAGCAGAGAGAAAAGTCAATTAAGATCTATAAAGATGCTTTGTATTGAAATAGTTCAACTATTTTATGACGGATTTAAGTAAATGAAAAATTAGTTATTTATTTTAATTTTATTTATACATTAAAATAAATGACAGAATTATATTCTAAAGAGGGATTTGTTTTCACTAAAAATGAAAAAAATAATTATAGTTTATGTTTTGAAATAAAAAATAATAATATCATTTTATCAAAGATTATCGATTTTAATTTAGTAAAACTTATTTATGATTTAAATAATGATATTTATGAAAAAGTAAATTTAAAAATAATAAATGAAAATGAAGCTACTATTAATTTATTAATGAGACATTTATTTGAAGATTTAGGTTTACCACAGCGTTTTTCTTATGTACATATAAAAAAAACATGTAAAGAAAATAATATTACATTTGAATCGCAGACAATCAAATCAGAAAGACCAGAAGGCATGCCAATAGACGCTGAATTAATGCCCATTAAAACTATGATATGTTATTTTAACATTATTACTCCACATAAGATAAGTTTTACAAGTAATATTTTATTTGAAAATCATATGTTAGTTCCTGCAGTTGTAGAAAAATTAGTTGGATTAATTTTATATAAAATATTTAATAGAGTAAAACAATTTATAGAAAACGTTAGAATGTAATATATGTATAATAATATTGTTAAAAATATTAAATCAGTAATTTTTTTACTAAATGTATTGTTTATTTTTGGTAGTGAAATCATGATATATGGTATATTTCGCGATTATTCATTTTTCATCGATAGACTAACAATGCGTTTAGCCGCTATAAATATTCTTTATGTTAAAATATTTCAAGCATTTGCTTTAAATAACAACTTAATTGACGATAAAACAAATAATAAACTACTTAAATTTACAGACAATGCACCTTGGGATTATTCTGATATTAATTTATATGAATTAGTTGAAATGTCAGATAAATACAATATAAGATTACCATTTGGATATGAGAAACCAATAAACGCAGGTATGATTTCATTAGTATTTATTGGTTACGAAAAAAATATTTCAAATGAAAAGGTTATAATTAAAATGAAACGTAAAAATATTCAAGAAAAACTTGATGATGCTATCAATAATTTATTATTTTCAATGTATATTTTATCATTTATTCCTATTATAAATAAATACCAATTGGCTGAAGTTGTAAATAAAAATGTTGAAATCATTAGACATCAAACAAATTTTATAAAAGAAATAGATAATATGGATAAAATTAGAGAAAATTGTAAACACCTAAAATATGTTAAAATTCCAATAGCAAATAAGCTAGTGACAGAAGAATACCCTAATATTATAGTAATGAGTCATATTGAAGGCATAAAAATAAATCAAATTCTAGAAAATGATTATGAATCATTCGCAAAATTAGTAGTTAAATTTGGATTGGTAACAACTTTATTACATGGTGTCACTCATGGTGATTTACATGGCGGAAATATTTTATTTATTAAAGATAATAAAGATCTAAAATATCCTCATAAAATTGGAGTTATAGATTTTGGAATAATTTATGATGTAGGTTCGCAATACAAAGGTTTATTATTTGATGTTTTTACAAAAATGTATGATATTACACCACGCGACTCTGCTGAAAAAATATTAAATTCTGGAATCATAGAACCGGTTGGAATATTACAAAAAATACCTAAAGAAGATTATAATAATATTGTAACATTTTTAGCAGAAATACTTGATGAAACCATTAATGCTTCAAAAAAAGCGAATCAAATACAAATATATAAATTTTTATCAAAATTAAAAGAATATTTATCAAAAGATACATTATCTAATATTGGTATAAGACCAAGTGATGATTTCGTTAAATCACAATTGGTTTTGGCAATGTCTCATGGTGTAACATTAACTCTTTGTAAAGATAATTATATTACACTAATGGATGAAGTTATAAATGAATTATTTAAAACCGACATTTTGTTAAAAGATTAGTTATCATAATTTAATACAAATTACACCCCCTACATTATGTAGTGTTTTATACTCTAAATACTTGTAAAATATATATTAAAATTTATTTAAATACATCTTCATATACTATATACCCTAATCAAATATGCAAGTAACAATTGAAAATACAAACTATAAGTTTATTCCTTCTAAACTATCTACAATAGATACTATTGTAAAAAAAGAAATGGTTTTAAAAAATGACATATATGAAAAATATAATGCTGTTGCTGAAATTGAGGGTGAACTTATTATTTGTAATGACACCAATAAAATGCGACGTTGTGAAAAAAAACTTGTTAGAGAAACATATCAAGATTATTTGAAGTATATTTCTAAACGCGACATTGAAAAAGATAGATGGATTTATAATATTATTGATGGAATTTCTGAACAAGATTCACTTTTATATAGGGATGAACATTGTATTATTATTCCTACTTACATGTGGGATAGTATAAATATTGATAAATTACATATACTCTGTTTACCAACAGATACTACTCTACGTTCTATTCGTTCATTAACATCTGTTCATATTTCTTTACTTGAACATATGAAAAAAACTACATTAAATATTATAAAAGACAAATACGAATTAGATGAATATTATATTAAAATATTTTTTCATTATGAACCATCAACATATCATCTACATATTCACTTTGTAAATGTTGCAAATCATGATTCTCGTTCATCTGTTGAATATTCACATGATTTTCATAACGTTTTATTTAATTTATCTATTTGCTCTGATTATTATCAAAAAATTATTTTAAATAAAAGATATTAAGTGTAATGAACTCTTCGATATTATTAATAAAAATTGAAATAAATTAAATACTAATTAATAATATTTATAAATGGAAACTGACATATCAACAATGAATCCTACTTTTATATTCGTAGATGGAAGTTATTACTGCTTTTATCGCTATTTTGCTCTACAACAATGGTGGAAAAATGCTTATCCAGATGAGCCACTTGACAACCCATACGAGAATGAAAAATTTGTTGAGAAATTTCGCAAAACTTTCGTAGAAAATCTAGAGCAAATACCTAAAAAACTTAAAATTAATAAACAACAAGTTAAACCTATTTTAATTGTTGGTAAAGATTGTAAACGAGAGCATATTTGGCGAAATGACATCTTTAAAGATTATAAGTCAAATCGCAC
>Ga0255209_1000295_pt1 | contig 17098 bp, 18 predicted proteins | sample Miss_Miss_RepC_8_FD_183026 | JGI IMG/M metagenome (GOLD analysis project Ga0255209, IMG submission 183026) | Freshwater microbial communities from Mississippi River, Louisiana, United States - Miss_Miss_RepC_8d | ecosystem: Environmental > Aquatic > Freshwater > River | place: USA: Louisiana...
GGCGCTGCGCCCATTCAGAAAAAATACGGTGCAGTTGCGCCACACCATCGGTCAAGGCCGCCGGGCCCGGCTGCAGGATGTCGGCCGACTTGATCTCGAAGAGCTGTGCGTCGCGCACTGCGGGTAAGTCCTGCCAACCTGGGCGTGCTGCGACCTTTTCGGGACGGAATTTCTTGCCGCACCAGGATCCGATCACGATGTCCGGTGTTCGTTGAACGATGGTCTGCCCGTCGGCAATGATGCGGTCCTTGCCCATGGGCTGCTGCGCAAGTTCAGGAAAGATGTCGTCGCCACCGGCGATGCCCATCAGCTCGGACACCCAGCGGATGCCGCTGATATGGGGCTCGTCCCACTCTTCAAAGAAGACCCTGGGCCGTCGTTTGAAGCCTGACGCTGCCTGCCGGATGGCGTCCAGCTGCCCCTGCATCTGCGCGATGCGCTCGATCGCTTGTTCGGCCTGTCCCACCATCGCGCCAACTTGGTAGAGCATGGCAAAAATCTCGGCCACGCTGCGCTGGTTGAACACGGTGACCTGCACACCAGCACGAATCAGCGCCGCCGCGATGTCCGCCTGCAGATCGGAAAAGCCAAAGACACAGTCTGGCTCGAGCGCCAGGATCTTGTCGATCTTGGCGCTCAAAAACGCACTGACCTTGGGCTTTTCCTCCCGGGCCCGGCGCGGACGCACCGTGTAGCCCGAGATGCCGACGATGCGATGCTCCTGCCCCAAAAGGTAAAGCCACTCCGTCGTCTCCTCGGTGAGGCAGACGATGCGTTGGGGGGCGGGAGCTATGGGGTTCATTGCTTGGGACTGTACTGAAGTGCAACGAAGAACCCACGACCGGCAGTGTTATATGCATCTGCAAGTCGGTATGGCTTGTCCAGCGCATTGTCCAGTCGCACGCGCAATGTCCAGTTGGCGTCCATCTTGCGGCTTGCATAGAAAGAGACCAACCCATAGCCCGGAAGGTTCACATTGTCCCAGTCAGAGCGGGCACTGGCCGCATACAAACGTGTGCCAACTTCAGAGGCACCGAAAGAACGCGACACATCCAGAGATCCATAACGCTTGGCACGCCGCAGCAAAGCACTGTTTTCCGTAACGTTCCATGGGTCTTGCGACACAGCACTCAGTCGAACGCTGTTCCCGGCCCATTCCGTACGGACCGACAACTCCAGACCCTGATTACGGGTTTCCCCAATGTTTTTGTAGCAATCCGCATAGCAACTGAAGGAACCGCTCCAGGCAATGGCGTTTTCACTGCGCGTGTGGAAGTACACCAGCCTGGCCAGCGTCTGAGCCTGCTGAAATGTCACACCCAACTCTTCGGTTTTGTGCTTTTCAGGCGACAACGACAAAGTACCCCCATAGCCCATCAGCTCATCAGCCGTCGGGGTACGAAAACCGGTGGACACCGATGCTGTGGCTCGCCATTGCGCAGTCAAGGTGTAGCCCAGTCCTAACAAATACGATGAAGCGCTGTTGTCTTTGGACGCAGAAGTTCCTGAAGCCACACGATCCAGCGAAACGGTATCCTGGCGTGCATTGGCTTGCCACGTCCAGCGGCCTTCTTTGTGGTTCATACCAGCGAAATAACCCGTCAAATGGCGCTTGGCCTCGTAAGTGTTCAGTTGCTTGTAGGTTTCATCGCTGTAGTCAAGCCCGAAGTTCAGCGTTGAATTGGACTGCAATGCATAGGTATTGAACCAGCGAACACTGTTTTGACGACCGCGGTATTCACCATTAGGCGTACCGAAGCTAACTGCTATTGCGCCATTTTTGAGATTGTCATTCGCAAAATCTGCATACGACAAGTCCAGTTGGCTCAACCATTGTTGGCTGATGTTCTCTCGCCAGAAAATATTGATACCTTCGGTACGGGTTTTGAAACGGTGTGTATCACTGGGAGCCCCCGAGGTCATGTCAAAGTCGGTGTCGGTGCTCTTGGCACTCAGGCGCAATCCCAATTGGCGGTTCGCACTGAGGCGCTTCTCAAAACGAACATTCCCAAAGGTCGTTTCCGAGCCATCTCGATCAGGGTTGGCTAGCGGTTTAAGTGCAGGATCAATCGCCGAAAAGCCCTTGGAGTAATTCTTGCCCGCTTGCAAGTCGTAACTCAGATCATCAGAGACGCCACCGTAACCCACACTCGCACGGCGTGTTTCAAACGATCCGGCTTCAAGGTTGGCGTAGACTTTGGTCCGCCCCTGACTGCGTCGCGTGATGATATTGATGACACCACCAATGGCCGCCTCACCATAAAGCGCACTGGCATTACCACGCAGCACTTCAATGCGTTCGATCATGTCCAGCGGCATGTCTGTGATCGTGAGGTTGCCCCCACCGTCGACCTGAGTACGAACACCGTCAATCAGGATCACAGTGTTAACGCTGTTTTGCCCACGCAGGAAGAAAGAAGTCACACTGCCTGGACCGCCATTACGACCAAACTCCACACCGGCTTCACCCTGGAGCAAGTCGGCCAATGTAGGAGCCTGAGCCTTTTCAATGTCTTTGCGGCTGATCACCGATACGGACGGCAATACATCCGCGAGGGGCTCAGCAACTCGACTGCCAGTGATCACTACGGGATTGGTTTCGAGGAGTTGCGCGTGAGTCGAAGAAACGCCGGCAACAGCCGCATACAGCACAGGCATAGCCACGCGCCATGGGAGGTTTTTTTTCATGAGAAACAAACAAGTCAAACGCCCTCACCGCCTTCCCCGACAGTGCATGGGCTTCACGGTGTACCTTGGCAGGCACACCACCTTGTTGGCCGGTATCCGGGCTGGCAGATGCGACCTTCATCGCCTTCCCGGTCACCTGTTTCAGGGCGACCAGTGGCTTGTGAGATGAAAGCGGAGCCGGTTTGAAACCGGGACTCGTCTGCTTACCGTTGCGGGGGCAGCGCAGGTTAGGTGACTCCAAGGCGGAATCTCCCCCCTGCTTCCCGTTGAACTGCAGGCCGTGAACAGACCCGCGAGCACCAACAGATCCATATTTTACGGGCTTGCCTTTCGCCATTCCTACGGGCCGGCCGGGCCTGGGCTGCTCAGGTGACGGACCCCCTACAATGGCGAATCGCCCGCTGCCTCCGTGTGCCATGGCCAACAACGATCTCATCGACCAAATCGCCGAACGTGTGGAACACCTGCTGCTTCGCCATGAAGAGCTGCAGCGCACCAATGCCCTGCTGTCCCAACAGGTCCAGACCCTGACCCAGGAACGCGATCAGCTCAAGTCCCGCCTGTCGGCAGCGCGCGCCCGGGTCGACGCCCTGATCGACCGCCTGCCTGCTGCACCCTCGAGCGAGTCCTCCACATGACTGCCAAACAGATCGAAGTCCAGATCATGGGCCAGAGTTACCTGCTCGGCTGCCCCGAAGGGGGTGAAGAGCGTTTGCAAGCTGCCGTCAACCGGGTGGACGTGGCCATGTGCAAGATTCGGGACGCCGGCAAGATCAAGGCCCGTGACCGCATCGCCGTGCTGGCCGCGCTGAACCTGGCTTTTGATCAGCACGAGGGGACGGCTGCGCCAGCCAGTCAGCCTGCCCCAGCCATTGCTCCAGAGGGCGTCTCCGAGCGTTTGAGCGGCCTGCTGCAGCGGCTCGATCAGGCGCTGGGCCAGGACGGTCAGCTGCTCTGACGCCCGGCAAGCAGGCGCTCAAACGCCTACAATCGCATGTGTCTGCGGTGCGTGCCGGGCTTTATATTTCCTTGAACCAATGCTCATTGAGCCCGGGCTTGGTACATCGGCTGGTGAGCGTGATCGTCTCGCGTCAGATGAACCCAACGCCAGTCTGCCCTCGCCCACCTGAACCCCCGGTTCAGGATGCCGGTCCGGTGGCACTCGCAGACACCTTCTTCACTCCTTTCACCTCCCCATGATGCTTGAGCCCACCCTGATCATTGAACTGGCGATTCTTGGCCTGTGCACCGGTTTTCTTGCGGGCCTGCTGGGCATTGGCGGAGGCATGGTCATGGTGCCTTTCCTGACCTGGATGCTGGGCCAGCGAGGCGTCAGCCCGGACCTGGCGGTGAAGATGGCGATTGCCACCTCCATGGCCACCATCATCTTCACCAGCATCTCCAGCGTGCGTGCCCACCACAAGAAAGGTGCGGTGCGCTGGGACCTGGTCAAGGGTCTGGCCCCGGGCATCGTGCTGGGCAGCCTGCTGGGCAGTGTAGGGATTTTTGCAGTGGTCAAGGGCACATCGCTGGCCCTGTTTTTTGCGGCTTTCGTGGGTTTCTCGGCCACACAGATGTTTCTGGACAAGAAACCGGCACCTTCGCGCCAGATGCCGGGCTTTGCCGGTCAGGTGGGGGCGGGCGGCCTGATCGGCCTGCTGTCGGGCTTGGTCGGCGCAGGTGGCGGCTTCATCAGCGTCCCCTTCATGACCTGGTGCAACGTGGCCATCCACAATGCCGTGGCCACCAGCGCTGCGTTGGGTTTTCCGATCGCGCTGGCCAATGTGGCCGGCTACATCGTCAGCGGCCAGTCGCTCAACGATTTGCCGCCCTACTCTTTTGGTTACCTCTGGCTGCCTGCCCTGGTGGTGATCGCCAGCTGCAGCGTGTTGATGGCACCGGTCGGCGCATCCACTGCGCACAAACTGCCTGTCAAACAACTCAAGCGTGTGTTTGCGGGCGTGCTGTACCTGCTGGCCGCCTACATGCTCTACAAAGGTCTGATCGCCTGATCAGGCGGGCGTCGCGCACCACGGGGCCTGGTCATGCACCAGCCCCATCCACAGACCCCAGGCCGACACGGCAAACAGGGCCAAACCGGCCAAGCGCATGCCCCAGGCGCCATCGCCCAAGGTTTGCAAACGCAACCACAGCCACGGCCCGGCCCACAGGCTCACACTGCTGCCCAGCGCAAACAACCCCATGGTCAAGGCGCCATCAGCGGCGCTGCTGGTGAGCGCCGCCACCATCAAGGCCGAATACAGCAAACCACAAGGCATGAGCGCCCACAGTGCCCCCACCAGCAAGGGGGCCAGCGCCCCACGGCGTTCATGAAAACGGCGAACCTGGGCCCACAAACGCCGGGCAGAGTGGTCGAGCCAGACGGGCTGTCTGGCCTGCAGCATCAACAGGATGCCCAAAGCCATGGCAGCCAGATGCAGCAGCGTCCAGAGCGGACGGATCACGGCAGATTGCGTGGTCAGCCAGCCCAGGCCCTGCACACTCACTGCAGCCAAGGCCCCCATCACGCTGTAACCCAGTAGACGCCCCAGCTGGAACGCGGTGAGTGCCTGCACCCTGCGTTCACCAGCAGCCTGCCCGAAACCTGCGCAGGCTGCACCGCACATGGCCACGCAATGCGGGCCACCCGCCAAGCCCATGAGCAGGGCTGTCAATGCCAGGGAACTTTGCATGTCCTGATCGTAAGAGATCAGAGAATTTTGGAGAACTGCGCGCGGCTGAGGCCTTGCTGCAAATAGCGGTCAAACACCATGCCCACCGCCCGCACGAAGAACCAGCCCATGGTGCTCACTTCAATACCTGTGTCGGTCAGTTGGACCAGGCCCTGATCCTGCATCTCCTGAAGCATCTGCATTTCACTGGCAAAGTAGGTCTTGAAGTCGATCAGCCAGGCCAGATTGATCGACTCGAATTGCAGCTGGCCCTGGCACATCAGCGCCATGATCACGGCACGGCGGATCAGGTCATCGCGCGAGAGCGCCATGCCTCGAACAATCGGCAGATGCCCCTGGTCCAATGCATCGCAATACTCTTCGATGGTCTTGGCGTTCTGGCTGTAGGTCGTCCCCATGCGGCCAATGGCCGAGACACCCAGCGCGATCAGGTCGCAGTCGGGTTGGGTGCTGTAGCCCTGAAAGTTGCGGTGCAGCCGCCCCTGACGCTTGGCCACGGCCAGCGCATCGTCGGGCAAGGCAAAGTGGTCCATGCCGATGTAGACATAGCCGGCGTCGCTGAAGGCATCGAGCGACTGGGCCAGCATAGCCACCTTGGCACCCGCCAGCGGCAACTCGGCAGCGTGGATGCGGCGCTGCGGCTTGAAACGCTCGGGCAGGTGTGCATACGCGTACAGCGCGATGCGGTCAGGACGCAGTTCGTTGACTTGTGCCAACGTCCGCGCAAACGATTCGGGCGTCTGCAGCGGCAGGCCGTAAATCAGGTCCACATTGACCGACTCAAAACCCAAGGCGCGCGCGGCATGCACCATGGCAAAAACCTTCTCGGCAGGCTGTACGCGGTGAATGGCTTTTTGCACGGCAGGATCGAAGTCCTGCACGCCAAAGCTCAGACGGTTGAAACCCAACTCGGCCAAGACGGACAGGCGGTTTTCATCCACGGTGCGGGGATCTACCTCGACCGAGTATTCACCGCCCGGCACGAAATGGAAATGCCGACGCAGCATGGCCACCAGTTCGCGCAGTTCATCGTCACTCAGAAAAGTTGGCGTGCCTCCCCCGAGGTGCAACTGGCTGATCGAGTGCCCCTGCCCCAAGTGAGCCACCTGCAGTTCCACCTCGCGCGTCAGGTAACGCAAATAGGTTGCTGCACGCTCTTTGTGCTTGGTGATGATCTTGTTGCAGGCACAGTAGTAGCACAGCGATTCGCAAAACGGGATGTGCACATACAACGACAGCGGCTGGCCTTTCAGGCGCGTGGCCTCTCGGCGCTGGTCCAGCGCCTGGATGTAATCGGCTTCGGCAAAGGCTTCAACGAACCGATCGGCCGTCGGATAAGAGGTGTAACGCGGCCCCGCCACATCAAAACGGGTCAGCAATTCGGGCGTGATCAGAGACATTGCGACAAGGCGAAGACAATTGTTTTAAACGTAGCCTGCACTGTGCCGAGATATACCGTTTGGAGTCTTGACCCACATCAACTCAGGCTTTAAATTGGCACTGAACCGGTCGGAATGCGTAGAAACCCTGATTTTTGGTGTCCAATAAGAAGTTGATCCAAGGCAAGACCGACAGCATTGAAAGTCACCGATATGAATCCCCAAACCATCAAAGTCGCTTGTTCCAACTGCAATTTGCGGGAACTGTGCATGCCGATGGGCCTCTCGGAAAACGATATCAATCGCCTCGACGACCTGGTCGCTACGCGCCGGAAAATCAAGCGGGGCAGCACCTTGTTCACCAATGGTGAGAAATTCACTTCGCTCTACGCCATCCGCACCGGCTTCTTCAAGACCTGCCTGGCCACCGAAGATGGCCGCGACCAGGTGACTGGCTTTCAGATGGCCGGTGAGATCATTGGCCTGGACGGCATCGTCAACGACCACCACACCTGCGATGCCGTGGCCCTGGAAGACGCCGAAGTCTGCGTCATGCCTTTTGAGCGCATCGAGGAGCTCTCGCGCGAAGTCACCGCCCTGCAGAGCCATGTCCACAAGATCATGAGCCGCGAAATCGTGCGCGAGCACGGCGTGATGCTGCTGCTGGGCAGCATGCGCGCCGAAGAGCGTCTGGCAGCCTTCCTGCTCAACCTGGTGCAGCGCCTGCATGCGCGCGGCTTTTCCCAATCCGAACTGGTCCTGCGCATGACGCGCGAGGAAATCGGCAGCTATCTGGGACTCAAACTCGAAACCGTGAGCCGCACCTTCTCGAAATTCGTCGAAGATGGCATCGTCGAGGTCAAGCAGCGCCACGTGCGCATCCTGAGCACCGAGGCCCTGCAACGCCTGGTGAACCACCAGGCTGCCTGCCACTGACCTTGCAGCACCCCGGACACGGGGCCGCTGGAAGTCAGCAGCAATTGCGCGCGCAATCCTGGGGGCGTTGGTCTTCGGGCACCGGGCAACGGTTGACTTCAAACGGTGACATGGACAGCAAGGTCGTCAGCGCACTGGAGGCCATGGTCAGCATCCAGAACGCAAAAAACGCCAGCGTGTAAACCCCTTGCCGGCTGAGCGCCAGCGGGTGCCCGAACCAGTGCAGATCCTCGGGATCCACCAGCCCGAAGACCAGTATCTCCAGCAGACCGGCCACCAGAAAAGCGGGCCAGGCAATCCACATCATTCGTTGCATCAGCATTTGCGTCTCCTTGGATGCCGTGTTCAGGGCTTTTTGTTTGCTTGCACCGGCAGCTCGCCGGTAGCGGCATGGTTTCGGGCCTGTACCGCCGGCGCCTGGCTGATGTCCCCACCACCCTGGCTCTCGGCTTTGACCGGCACCTGCGTAGGCAAGACCGGGTCGGGCGAGCGCACCGCCAGGTAGTAAGTGAAGAAACCAGCGACCACCACGACGGCCGGTCCCGCGATCAGCAGCCAGACATGGCCAAAAGACCACCAGGGGCGCTGCGAGTTTTGCGGATTCTGGGATGTGTTCATGAATGTCCTGTCTGATCAGCGGGGCACCAGGAAAACCGATTTTTCCTCGATCCGACCGACCACTTGCTGACCCTCTTCATAGGACTGGATGTGGAAATGGATCGGGTGCGAGCCCGGCTTGGCGGCATCGTAAGGCAACTGCAGCCGCACGGACACCCAACGGGATTCGGTAGCCGGCACCAGCACGTCCGTTTCGGTCACGATACGCAGGCCAGGCAGGCCTTCGGTTTCGAGTTTGAAGTGCAAGGTCTTTTCTGCGGCGTTCATGATCTGCAAACGGTAGACGTTTTCGATCTGACCACCCGACACGATGCGGGCCAGGGCGGCGCGGTCGCGCACCACATCGACCTTGAAGGGTTTGCGCAGCGCCAGGCTCGAAAGCAGGGCCAGCGTCACCGCCAGCAGGATGCCCGTGTAGAGCAACACCCGCGGGCGCAGCACCCGTTTCCAGGTTTGCTCACGGCTCCAGCCCCCCGCCATGGCGTTCTGGGTGGAATACTTGATCAGGCCCCTGGGATAGCCGACCTTGTCCATCACGGTGTCGCACACATCGGCACAGGCGCCACAGCCGATGCACTCATACTGCAGACCTTTGCGGATATCGATACCCGTCGGACAGACCTGCACGCACAGGCTGCAGTCCACACAGGAACCGAGGCCAAGGGCCTTGGGGTCGGCCTTTTTGGATCTGGCGCCACGGGGTTCGCCGCGCGCCTCATCGTAAGTGACGATCAGCGTGTCCCTGTCGAACATGGCGCTCTGGAAGCGTGCGTAAGGGCACATGTACTTGCAGACCTGCTCGCGCATGAAACCGGCATTGCCGTAGGTCGCAAACGCGTAGAAGAACACCCAGAAGACCTCCCAGGAGCTCATGCTGCCGGTGAGGAATTCCATCCCCAGATCACGAATCGGCGTGAAATACCCCACGAAGGTGAAGCCTGTCCACATGGCGATGCCAATCCAGACGATGTGCTTGTACCACTTCTTGAAGAGTTTCTCGAGGGACATGTCGGCCGCATCCAGCTTCATGCGTGCGGTGCGGTCACCCTCGATCTTGCGCTCCACCCACAGAAATATTTCGCTGTAAACGGTCTGCGGACAGGCATAGCCGCACCACAAACGGCCCGCCACTGCAGTGAACAGAAACAGCGAGAACGCCGAAATGACGAGGATCGCGGTCAGGTAGATGAAGTCCTGCGGATACAGAACGATGCCGAAGATGTAAAACCGCCTGGCCCCCAGGTCAAAGAGCACCGCCTGGCGCTGGCCCCACTCGAGCCAGGGCAGCCCGTAAAACACCAGCTGGGTGGCAAACACCAAAATCCAGCGCCAGTACGCAAAGATGCCCTGCACACTGCGGGGATAGATTTTTTTGTGCGCTGCATACAGGGAGATCATTTCCTGCGTGCTCTCGTCGCCTGCAGGCACCGGAGTGATGGGCACGATCTTGCGTGGGGAATTTTCCTGAGGATCCAAAACTGCTTCCCGTCAAATTGAAAAGGGCCCCTTGCGGGGCCCTCAGACTGTAAGCTTATTGGGCTGTTGCCGCCTTGACATTGCTCAAGCCCCAGACGTAACTGGCCAGGACATGGATCTGTCCTTCGGTCAGCTTGGCGGCTTGCGCCGGCATCTGGTTGTTCTTGCCGTTGTTGATCATGTTGACGATGGCATTCTCGCCCCAGCCGTGCAGCCAGACGTCGTCGGTGAGGTTGGGGGCGCCCATGGCGTGGTTGCCCTTGCCGTCCATGCCGTGACAGGCTGCACAGGCACCAAACTTGGACTTGCCCAGCGAGGCGCGCAGCGAGTCGTGCGGGCTGCCCGACAGGCTGAGCACATAGTGGGCCACATTGCGCACATCTTCAGGCGAACCCACGGCAGCAGCCATGGGCGGCATCACGCCGTTGCGGCCCTGCACCAGGGTTTCCTTGATCTTGTCAGGCGTGCCCCCCCACAGCCAGTCGGCGTCGGCCAGGTTGGGAAAGCTCTTGCTGCCGCGAGCATCCGAGCCGTGGCACTGCGCGCAGTTGTTCATGAACAGGCGGTCGCCAATGGCCATGGCTTGCGGATCTTTGGCCACATCTTCGGGCGGCATGCCCTGGAACTTGGCGTAAAGCGGCGCCACCTGCTCGTTGGCCTTGGCCACTTCGGTGTCGTACTGACCCTGCGAAGACCAGCCGAACTTGCCGGCAAAGTTGCCCAGACCCGGGTAGAAGGCCAGGTACACGAGGGAGAAGACCACGGTGATGATGAACAGACCGACCCACCAGCGCGGCAGAGGATTGTTCATTTCACGCAGATCGCCATCCCAGACGTGGCCGGTGGTGTTGTCGTTGGCCGTCATGGCCTTGGTCTTGCCCGAGAACCACAGCAGGATCAGGCAGGCGATCATGCCCACCACGGTGATGCCGGCCACGAACAGGTGCCAAAAGTTGCCAGTGAAGTCGCTCATTTCGTTTCCTTTGAATTCTTGTCGGTCATGGCTCAGTCGTCATGACGCAGCGGCAGGCGCGCCGCATCGTCAAAGCGTTCCTGGTTGCGCCGCGACCAGGCCCACAGCACGATGCCCACGAAGCAGGCAAAGGCCAGCACGGTCACGATGGAGCGCAGGGTGTTGATGTCCATGGTGTTCGACTCCCGGATTACTTGCGGTGCACACCCAGACCTTGCAGGTAGGCGATGACGGCCTCCAGCTCGGTCTTGCCCTTGACGTCATCACCTGCCTTGGCGATTTCTTCGTCCGAGTAAGGTGCGCCGAGGGTACGCAGACCCTTCATGTGGGAGCTAATCGTGGTGTGGTCCACAGTGTTCTTTTCCAGCCAGGGGTAAGCCGGCATGTTGGACTCGGGCACCACGTCACGCGGGTTGTTCAGGTGGATGCGATGCCACTCGTCGCTGTAGCGACCGCCCACACGGGCCAGGTCCGGACCGGTGCGCTTGGAGCCCCACTGGAAGGGGTGGTCGTAGACGAACTCGCCAGCCACCGAGTACGGGCCATAGCGCAGGGTCTCGGCACGGAAGGGACGGATCATCTGCGAATGGCAGTTGTAGCACCCCTCGCGGATGTAGACATCACGACCGGCCACCTGCAGCGCGGTGTAGGGCTTGAGGCCCTCGACCGGCTGGGTGGTGGACTTCTGGAAGAACAGGGGCACGATCTCGACCAGGCCGCCGAACAGCAGCACGATCAGGATCAGCACGATCATCAGGAAGTTGCTGGTTTCGATCTTTTCATGGGACAGACCGCCGCCCGAATGTTGGTTGTTAGCCATGTTTGTGTACTCCTCAGGCGTGGGCTGCAGCAGCAGGAATCTGGACATCGACCGAGCGGCCGGCCGTGGCCGTCTTGATCGTGTTCCACAGCATCAGGACCATGCCACCCAGGTACAGCAGACCGCCCAGCAGACGCAGCACATAGAAGGGATAGGTGGCCTTGACGGATTCGACGAAGGTGTAGGTCAGGGTGCCGTCGGCGTTGACAGCGCGCCACATCAGGCCCTGCATCACGCCGGCAATCCACATGGCGGCGATGTAGATCACGATGCCAATCGTGGCGGTCCAGAAGTGAACCTCGATGGCCTTGACGCTGTACATCTTCTTCTGGCCGAACAGGCGCGGAATCAGGTAATACATGGAGCCCATGGTCACCAGACCCACCCAGCCCAGAGCGCCGGAGTGAACGTGGCCCACGGTCCAGTCGGTGTAGTGCGAAAGCGCGTTGACGGTCTTGATGGACATCATCGGGCCTTCGAAGGTGGACATGCCGTAGAACGACAGGGACACGATCAGGAAGCGCAGGATGGGGTCGTCACGCAGTTTGTGCCAAGCGCCCGACAGGGTCATGATGCCGTTGATCATGCCACCCCAGCTGGGCGCCAGCAGGATCAGGGAGAACAGCATGCCGATCGACTGGGTCCAGTCGGGCAGCGCGGTGTAGTGCAGATGGTGCGGACCGGCCCACATGTAAGTGAAGATCAGGGCCCAGAAGTGCACGATCGACAGACGGTACGAGTACACGGGGCGCTCGGCCTGCTTGGGGATGAAGTAGTACATCATGCCCAGGAAGCCTGCAGTGAGGAAGAAACCCACCGCGTTGTGGCCATACCACCACTGCACCATGGCGTCCTGCACACCAGCGTAAGCCGAGTAGGACTTGAGGGCGCCGACCGGCAACGCGGCGCTGTTGACCAGGTGCAGCAGGGCCACCGCCAGAATGAAGGCGCCAAAGAACCAGTTGGCTACGTAGATGTGACGCACCTTGCGCGTACCCACCGTGCCGAAGAAGACCACCGCAAATGCCACCCAGACCAGGGTGATCAGGATGTCGATGGGCCACTCGAGTTCTGCATATTCCTTGCCGCTGGTGTAACCCAGAGGCAGGGAAATGGCCGCCAGCAGGATGACCAGCTGCCAGCCCCAGAAAGTGAACGCGGCCAGCTTGTCGCTGAACAGACGCACATGGCAGGTGCGCTGCACAACGTAATAGGCGGCTGCAAACAGACCACAGCCACCGAACGCGAAAATCACCGCGTTGGTGTGCAGCGGGCGCAGACGGCCGTAACTCAGGAACGGGATTCCGAAGTTCAGCTCCGGCCAGGTCAGCTGGGCGGCGATGATCACGCCGACCAGCATGCCGACCACGCCCCACACCACCGTCATGATGGCGAACTGCCGTACAACTTTGTCGTTGTAGACAGAGGCTTGCATGTTCGCAAAGTTCATTTCTACCTCTTATTGATGAAAGACCCTTGGAGTGTCGGGTTTTCCCCGACGGGTCGACTTGATGAAAATCAATCGTTGCGCAGAATGCGCTCGCCTTCGGCTTCGATGTCCTCGAATTGCCCACGATGCACCGCCCACCACAGCGCCCCCAGAATGAAGAACACCAAGGCGACCGAGAGTGGGATCAAGAGAAAAAGGATGTCCATGGGATGAACTTTCAGGAATTTCGACCGAGGCTGGCGGACAGGCGCAAGGCATTGAGCACCACCAGCAAGGAACTGAGCGCCATGCCCAGACCAGCCGCCCAGGCCGGCAACCAGCCCATCAGGGCCAGCGGCACGCATGCCGCGTTGTACAACACAGACCAGATCAGGTTCTGACGGACCACGCGCAAGGTCTGGCGACTGCGCACCAGCGTGTGCTCCAGCAAATCCAGCCGCCCCGACATCAGCACCATGTCGGCCTGGGACTGGGTCAGGGCCACGGCCTGCCCCAGCGCAAAAGACACATCCGCTCCCGCCAGGACAGGGCCATCGTTGAGGCCATCGCCCACCATGGCCACCCGATGGCCTTGTTTTTGCATGGCTTGCAGGGCCGCCAGCTTGTCTTGCGGCGAACACCCACCACGAAAATCATCGATGCCCAAGCTGCGGGCCACAAGCTCGACCGCACCAGGCGCGTCACCGGACAGCACTTTGACCGACAGGCCTTGCTGACTCAAAGCCGTCACAACATGGATGGCCTCTGGGCGCAGGGTTTCCTGCAGTTCGAAGGTCGCCATCCAGCCTTGCTCGTCGGCCAGGCTAACCTGCAGGCGCTCGCGCGGGCCATTGGGCGCATCACAAAAAGTGGCCGACCCCCAGCGCAAGACGCGCTGAAAGCCATCGCTTGCCGGCCAATGAACGCTCAGGCCCTGACCGGGGTGCTCCGTCAATACCCAGCCCGCTGGCAAAGCCTGTGCGTCACCGCCCTGCCCTTGCTGCAAACGCCGTTGCCTTGCCTCGGCAGCAATGGCCCTGGATACGGGATGCAGGGAATGCATGGCCATGCGCTCGGCCCAATGCCAAACATCACCGTGCGTAACACCCGTACGCACATGCAGGGCCGACACACTGAAACTGTCCAGCGTCAGCGTGCCGGTCTTGTCAAACACCACCGTGTCCACCTCGGCCAAACTTTGCAAGGCCTGCAGACGACGCACCAGCACACCACTGCGCGCCAACGCCCCCGCAGCGGCCAGCATGGCGGCAGGCGTGGCCAAAGACAGGGCGCAGGGACAAGTCACCACCAGCACGGCGACGGCGACCATGACGGCGTGGCCTGGCCCTTGCGGCCACCAGGCAATGGCTGCCGCTGCCGATGCCAGCAGCACCCCGATCAGAAAGGGTTTGGCCATGCGGTCCGCCAGCTCGGCCATGGCGGGCTTGTGGACCGAAGCACTTTCCATCAGGGCCACGATCTGCGCATAACGGGTGGCAGCGCCCACCTGCTCCACACGCAATTCGACACGGCCACTGAGGTTGTGGCTGCCCGCAATCACTGCATCCCCCGCTTGGCGATTGAGGGGAATGGACTCTCCGGTCAGCAAAGCCTCGTCCACTTGTGTCTGTCCGGTCAGAACGGTCCCATCGCCCGGGAAAGCCTCCCCTGGCAATACCTCCACCACGTCCCCGGCCCGGAGTTGCCGGATCGACACCCGCTCCCAGCTGTCGTCGGCAGAGCGCCTGCGCACACTGTCGGGCAGGCGATTGAGCACAGCCTCCAGCGCCCCTGCCGTGCGGTCGCGCATGCGCAGTTCCATCCAGCGGCCCATGAGCAGGAAGAACACGAACATGGTGAGTGAATCGAAATACACCTCGGCCCCGAACGGGCCTTGCGGCTCAAACGTGCCCAGGCTGCTGACCACGAAAGTGCCCAGCATGCCGATGGCCACCGGCAGGTCCATGCCGATGCGGCGATGCTTCAGGTCCTGCCATGCGGCAGAAAAAAACGGTGTGCACGAAAACAGGATGACTGGAAGCGAGAGCACCCAGCTGGCCCAGCGCAAGAGGTGCACCATGTCCGGTGTGATGTCGCCTGGTTCGGCCACGTAGGCTGGGGTGGCATACATCATCACCTGCATCATGCACAGGCCAGCCACCGCCACACGCCAGACCATGCGGCGCGCCTGCTGCCTGCGCCGTTCGTGGGCATGGGCATCGTTTGCAGGCAGCGCCTTGTAACCCGCCATGGCACTGGCCTGCATCCATTGCGAAGGCCGGGTTTCCTGTTCAGACCAGACGATGCGGCCTCGGTGGCTGGCCGCGCTCACCTGTACCGATTTGACGCCCGGCACACTGCGCAGCGCTTCTTCGATTGAAATGGCACAGGCAGCGCAGTGCATGCCTTCAAACACCACACTGGATGCCCAACAGCCCGGCTGCCCTGCTTCGTTCTGACTGAAGCTGGCCCACTCCTGCGGATCGTCCAGCAAGGTCAGGCGATCGTCCGCCTTGTGCTCGGGCAGGGTCAATGGCAAGTCCTGGGCAAGATTGACGGAAGTCATGTTCCGAAGATAGGCGATTGGCCCCAACCATTGCTTGACTTGCATCAAGCTGTCAGGATTGAGGGCCTCTTAAGCTAGATGCATTCATCAACCAACCGAGGAGATCACCATGTACAAGCGCATTCTGGTTGCCACCGACGGCTCCAGCCTGTCCAAGAAAGCCGTTGCCAACGCCATCCAGCTGGCATCGAGCTGTGGCGCCGAATTGGTGGCCATGAAAGTGGTGCCCCGTTATCCACAGACCTATTTCGAGGGCAGCATCCCCTTGTCTGCAGCCGAAATCGGTCGCATCGAAAAGCAGTGGGCAGATGCCGCCACTGAAAACCTGGTGGCCGTGCAGAAATCCGCCACCGCCAAGGGTGTTGCCTGCAAGACCGTGACCGTCAAATCCGACGTGGTCTCAGACGCCATCATCGCCACCGCCAAGAAACAGAAAGTGGACCTGGTCGTGATGGCCTCACATGGCCGCAAAGGCATCAAGCGCCTGCTGCTGGGCAGCGAAACCCAGCAGGTACTCACCCATTGCCACACCCCGGTGCTGGTGCTGCGTTGATTTATTGAATACAAACTGACTATAGAATGACCCGATTTGCAGTCGGGTCATTCCCATGCCGTCCAGAAACGCTTTTCTCAAGCCACTTTTCTCCCTGCAGGCGATCGCACAAGTGTGTCGCCAAACCCTCCGCACTGGCCTGCTGCTGGGATGGAGTCTGTGCAGCGCAGGCGCGGCGATGGCGGCGCCGGACAAAACCGAACTTCGGCTGGAGAGTTGGCGCACAGACGACCAGATGTTTTGGGAGCAGAAGCTGCTGCCGGAGTTTCATCGGCGCCACCCGGAACTGCAGGTCAACTTTGCCCCTGAAAACCCCCTCGAGTACGACAGCCGGCTGGATGCGAAGCTGCGTTACGACAGCCTGCTCGACACGAAGCTGACCAGCCGCAAGGCCGGCGACCTGATTTTCTGCCGCCCCTTTGACGGCAGTGTCCGGCTGTATGAACGCAAGCAACTGGCGCCTCTGCCCGAAGACGTGCTGGCCCCTTTCTCCGAGCAGGCTCGCAGGCCCTGGACATCCGACGATGGCAAGGTCTATTGCGTGCCAGTGGCACAGGTGATTCACGGGGTCTTCTACAACCGCAGCCTGCTGCAAGACATGGGGGAAAAACCACCTGTCACCGTGGAAGAATTTTTCGCTCTGCTGGAACACGCGCGACGCCGCGGTCAGCAGATACCCATGGCCCTGGGACTGGCCGACATGTGGGAAAGCACGCAGGTTCTGTTCACCGGCGCCGGCCCCAATTTCTGGGGTGGAGAAAAAGGGCGTCAAGACTTGTTACAAGGCCGTGCGCGCTTCACCGACAAGGGCTTCGTGGATGCCTGGCGCTTCATGGCCCGTCTCAAAACCTACCTGCCTCCCGCTCCCCACCTGGTGGGCAACAGCGATGCGCAGGTCATGTTTGCCAAAGGCGCTGCCCTGCTCTTTCCTTCGGGTTCATGGGATCTGCCTTACCTGCGCCACACC
>Ga0255209_1000297_pt1 | contig 16986 bp, 17 predicted proteins | sample Miss_Miss_RepC_8_FD_183026 | JGI IMG/M metagenome (GOLD analysis project Ga0255209, IMG submission 183026) | Freshwater microbial communities from Mississippi River, Louisiana, United States - Miss_Miss_RepC_8d | ecosystem: Environmental > Aquatic > Freshwater > River | place: USA: Louisiana...
AGCTACCGCCTCAAGGAGGCCGCCAACCGCCTGGCCCTCAACGCCGAGACTTCATAATCCCGCCGTCCTTGCCTGGCCCAGTTTGGGGTGGCCACAGGTGGGGGAATTTGCACTGGCCATCGGGGGTCAGGGGTTCCACAGGCCTCGGGACCACAGGCCTCGACACCACCACAGGACCCAGGCACCTCTCCACGGTCAGGAACACCATGGGCTGCTACCACCGCCGGCGCCGCCCCGCGGAAGGAGATCAGCACGAGCAGGTTGATCAAGAGGAAGAAGACGGGTTCGAGATCAGCCAGGCCTCAGGCACCTCTCCACGGTCAGCCAGGCTCAAGGGACAGAAGGGGCTCAGGAAGCCCGGCGATCGGTCAGTGGGCTCGACACACGATGGCTGCCCGGGAAGGCCTCAGGCGACCAAGGGGCCCCAAGACCTCTCCACGGTCAGGGCTCGGAAGGCTTCAGCCCTCCCCTGCCCTCGCCCCTACAGCGGCCATGCCCCGAAGCCGGCTCGGCGCATCCACCCAAGCCGCACCGCACCCTGGGGCTCCTGCCGCGCGCACAAGAAGACCAGACCGATCAGAGAGAAAAGGGGGATCTGGCGAACCAATGGGCCCGCGCTGGGAGGAGCAAATAGTTATGCCTGGGCAAGAGGCTAGAGAAGAACCCCGGCGGCGGCAGAACCGAGGGGCCCTGCTGAAGAAATGCCAGGCGAACGACAAGAGGAGGTGCAGAAGCCCGGGCACCAAGCTGGCCAGCCGAGACAACCGACGTGGGCCGAGCAGCCACCCGAACCCGAAGGCACGACCGGGACACCTGCACCACCTGCACAACCAGGACTAACCGCGCCGCCTGCTCCACCTGGACTACCCGCGCCACCGAGACGACTGCGCTGCCTGAACGACATGAACGACCTGGACACCGAGCCACCGGGCCTGCCTGAACGACCAGGGCCACCTGAACCCGCCGCGACAACCTGCCCGGCCCGCAACCTGGACCCACCGGAAGAACCTGGCCGGGCGATGGATGGCACCACGACGGGCTACGTCAGCTGACCAAACCTGGACCACCTGGATCACCTGGACCGCCCTGCCCCACCCAGAGAAGCCGAGGCCACCTGGACCCACCGGAAGAACCTGTGACGACCGGACGCCGGCATGACGGACCGCACCAACTGGCCCACAACGACGGCCCATCGACCCACAGTGGCAGCCGGCCCCAACCAGCATCACCCGATCCACCGGGACAACTTGACCAGCTGCACCATCGGTCCACTGTGCAGCCTGAACATGCACCTGGGCTACGAGCTCCCCCTACAAGAGGCTCACCAGGGGCTCGGGCACCTCTCCACGGTCAGGGAGATCCACGGGGACCAGGATCACAGGCCTCGACACCACCTCAGGGCCCAGGCATCTCTCCACGGTCAGAGGGTCCACAGGCCACGGGACCACATGCGGCAAGAACACCACGGGGCACAAGCACCTCTCCACGGTCAGGGGTTCCACAGGCCTCGAGGCCACAGGCTTCGGAACCACCATGGGGCTCGGGCACCTCTCCACGGCCAGGGAGTTCCACGGGCACCAGGATCACAGGCCTCGACACCACCTCAGGGCCCAGGCACCTCTCCACGGTCAGGGAGTTCCACGGGCACCAGGATCACAGGCGGCCAGGCCAAGCAGGTGCAAGGGACGGAAACAACAAAGCCCCAGGTTCAAGGCCAAGGGCACATGAAACACAGGGGCCTATGAACGGTCAGGGGGCTCAATGCCCGGGAGGCTTCAGGTCAGATCGACGTACTCCTCGCTCAAAGGCTGCAGGCTGAACTGCCGCCAGTCGGCCCGGTGGTCATCGATCCACGTCAACCGCCGCCTGAGGATAGTGGCCTTCGGGCCTATGGCTTGGAGCCGAGCATTGCCGGTCATGCGTGCGGCCGTGATCGACTCCAACAGAACCTGGCGCATTTCCATGAGGGTGGAGACCGCGGCCAAGAGTTCGCGGACCACATCCCGATTTCGATGGAAGGCGCGGGAAGTCTTGGTGCGGTTCGCAAGAGCCTTCCCGCCGACCTGGTCGTACTTCCAGCCGCCATCAGCCTTCGAGCGACGGTAGACGGCGGGCCGTGGTCGGATAAAGCCGTCGCGGAACACCCAAAGGATCCGGACCTTGCCGGTCAACGCGGGCTGGAAATCGTTCAGCAAATGGTCGATGTCGTGGAGCATGGAGTCGATCGCTCCGACCTGCAGAGCGATGGCGGCGCCGAGCCTGGTCGCCGCCTCCTCGATGGCCGACATCATGTTGAAGCCAGGCGGTATCGCGCGACCAGAAGCAGAGGCATCGGGGGGGGTTTGTTCAGTAAAAGGCTTAACGGCCTGAGAGGGGGGTGCCACCAATTGAACTTTCATTGGGGATGAAGGGGGGGCCGATGTCTCGGTTGGGTGATTCTTCTGTCTGTGAATGATACTACTGGTCTTGCGTTGACGTGTTGCGTGTCGTTTAATCCGGCCGTCGCGCAATTCTGTGAGCCACATCTGTGAGCCACATCTGTGAGCCACATCTGTGAGCCACATCGGTGAGCCACATCGGTGATCCGGGCCCAAGCGCAGCCACCCTTTTTTCCTTGTTCGGTAAATCATCATGATCACCAAGACCATCATCGGCCTCGACGTGGGGCGCTCGGCAGTCAAGGCCGTGGCCCTGGCCAACGGCCTGTTCTATCGGATCTCGTTCCCATCGCTCGTTTGTCCGGCGACGGCCCTCCACGACCAGGAGGCCGCGAACCGTGCCGAGTTGGAAACCGTCGAGGTTGCGGGCAAGCGCTTCTTCGTCGGCGATACGGCTCGCCTGCAAGGCAGGATCGAAACGTCGGTTGGCCTGTCCGACGAGTGGATCGAAGGTCCGGCGTACGCGGCGCTTGTCGCATCGACGCTGAAGCGGCTGGGCGCGATGGGGGTGCCCGGCCTCGACGCCCCGCTCATCGTGCTGGGCACGCCGGCGGCGCTTTTCGGTTCCCAGAAGGAAGCGCTGCTGCAAAGGACGCAGCAGATCGTGGCCACCGAAATGATGGTGCTGCCGCAGCCGATGGGTGCCTTCTCGAGCTTCTACCTGGATGCGCGAGGGATGCCCCTGCCCGAACGTCGCCTGCGCTCGGACGGCTTGCCCAGGAGCTGGGCCGTGATCGACGTAGGCCACTTCACGACCGACTTCCTGCTGATGAAGGAGGGCGTCTACGTCGAGCGCGCCGCAGCTTCCTCCGCCGGGATCCACCTGGCCGCGGAGAACCTGGTCCGCATCCTGGCTGCCAAGAAGATCAAGGCCAGCCGGGTGGCCGCGGAGGCGGCGCTGCGCACCAAGCGTGTGTTCGCGTATGGCGAGCGAGACGTCGCAGCTGAAGTCGCCGAGGCGACCGATAGCGTCGTGCAGCTGATCATGGACACCGCAGACGCCGTCCTGTCGGAGCACGCTGGCGATCTCGACGGCGTGCTCGTCGCGGGCGGGGGCGCTCCGATCGTTTCCGCGAGCCTGATGGAGAAGTGGCCGCACATCATCAACCTGGAGAACTCGCGCATGGCGATCGCCGATGGCTACTGCCGCGTCGGCGCCGGTGTGCTCCTGGCCAGGGCGATGCATGCCGAGAAGCGGCTGAATGCCGAGAAGCGCGTGGCCGCCTGACCGCGTCGTCCAACCATCACCTGAGCCTGAAATGGATCAACAGCAACGCGCAGCCAAGGTTGTCTCGATGAAGCTGCTCGACGACCAGACACCAGGGATCGTCGCGTTCTTCGGGCGCATCGAACAGTTGGCCGGGCGCGTGGGGTCGGCCTTCATTCGCGGCGTGGTTTACCAGTGGATTCTGGAGAACCAGGACGAGCCTGACTTCGAGGAGCGATTGAGCGCCGTGCTCGATGGTCCAGGAGGTCGCGTCACGATGGGGTTCGGCGTCGGCCACACGGCGGCGCCGATTCGCAAGCTAGGCCAAGCGGCTGGAACGAACAAACGCCCACGCAGAGAGCCGCGCCCCCAGGGGGAACAACCGGTTATGCCGGTGGGCGACGCGCCCCGGTCCGAGGTTCGTGAACAGGAGGCTCGGTTGGTGATGGCCATCGAACCGTCGATCCCCCAAGCCGCACCGCACACGCCCGCAGCCATCGCCGTGACACCAGCAACTGCCGCGGCCCCTGCCCCGGCTGTCGTTGCAGGCTCGGCTGTCGCCGCCGCTCCGGCTGTCGCAGAGATTGGTAGCGAGGATCTCGACGGCTTTCTCTCCACCTTCGGCCAGTTCGCCAACTGATAGCCCCCCTTCCCTCTCGTTACAGGAGCGAACAGCATGAACTCGAAAAACGGCGACCAGAAGGCGCTCGCCATGATCATCAAGGATCACCAGGCGCCAGGGCTGGTGGCATTTTTGAAGCGACTCCCCCACGGGACCGAGGCGGCATTCGTGCGCGGCGTCCTCTACCAGTGGCTGCTCGAGAACCAAGACACGCCGGACTTCGAAGAACGCTTGACCGATGTGGTGAATGGGCCGGGCGGGCGAATTCTGGCCATGCCATACGGCGCGGTCGGGTTGGCAGATCCGGTCGGGCGAGAGCCGGTCGGGCATGAGCGAGTCGGGCGAAAGCCGGGCCCCAAGCCCGGGTCGCGTATGCCCCCTCAAGCATCGCCAAAGAAACCGCCGGAGACACAAGGGGTTATGCCGTCGGGCGACGCGCCCCGGCAGACAGTTAGCGGACAGGAGCGCCACCCGGTTGCCGCCGTTGCGACTCCCGAACCCCAACCCGCCGCCACCCGTGGGCTGTCCGCCTACCCTCACCCGATCGCTCAACCTTCGCCAGGTGCGCCGACTCAGGCCTCGGACCAGACGGATCGCGAAGCCGACGGCGAAGACCTGGACATCATTGCGGGCCTTGGGAGCCTGATGTACCCGTCGCCGGCACAAAGTGGTATGCCGGAGGGCGACGCGCCCCGGCAGACAGCTTGTGGACAGGAGCTCCCCCTGGTTGCTGCCGTTGAGACGCTCGCGCCGCAACCCGTGCCCGCCCCTGAACTGTTGGCCTCCCCCTCCCAAGTCGCAGACCCCATCCAGGTTGGCCAAGACGACCCTCAGGGCAAACATCGCAAGAAGCCGCCGATGAAGAACTGGACCGCGAGCCTGTTCCGATAGAGCAGGACACCGAACAGAGAAAGAGCAGCCCTTCGGGCTCACCCCATGAAGACCATCCTCCCCCTCCCCTACGCGAGCCTGTGGCGCCGCGCCGCGGCCTCGACCTTCGACGGCGGCCTCGGCGTGACGATCTCGTTGGGCATCGCCTTCATCTTCGGCGTCGTCTTCGGCACGCCGGGCCTGTACTTCGCAGTCGCGCTGAGCGCGCTGCTGTGGTGGCTGTACAGCGCCGGCCTGGAGTCCTCGGGCCTGCAGACCACGCTGGGCGGTCGCATCTTCAGCCTGCGCGTGGCCTCGATCGAAGGCGCGCGCGTCGGGTTCTGGCGCGCCAGCCTGCGCCAAGGCGCTCGCATCGGCGCCGTCCTGACCATCCTGGCCGTCGAAGAGTTCGTCGGCGAGCGCAGCCTGTCGGTGGTCGTCACGGCCCTGGTCGTGATCGGCTTCGCGATGGCGGCCGCCATGCCCCGGCGCCAGGCCCTGTTCGACCTGGCCTCCAAGACCGTCGTCACCCAGCACTGAACTTTTCCCAGAAGAGCAAGGAACCCCACGTGATCGAGCTGCACCGATCCACGCCGCCGGCCCGCCCGATGGTCTATGAGCTCAGCGGGCATGCACGCCTGCGACTGGGTGAGCGCACCTCGATGGGTGAGCAGGCGCTGCTCGACGCGCTCAGCCGCGGAAAGGCGATCCCAATGAACCTGGCCGAGGGGCACTTCGAGGGGTGCGTGTACGAACTCTTCTTCTCCCAGCCGGACAGCCAGTTCTTCGTGGCAGTCACGAAGCCGCAGCAAGAACGCCGCGGGGGCATCGTCGTGACGATCTTGATGGCCGCGCAGCACGAGGCGGATCGCGGCCCGATCCCGCCGGCGTTCCTGGTGATGGCCGCGCGCCGCGCCTTGAGCGACGAGGAGTTCGCGGCATACGGCCAGGCCGTGATCGGGCAGATCCGGGACCTGGCTGAAAGCGTTGCAGCGCAACCGTCACAGGACGCAGAGGGAACGTCGGCGCTGCCGCTGCTCGGCCGGGGCACGACCGAGGCCATGCCCATCGTCGCGCGCGCCACGCTGCAGCGTGTGGCCCTCCTTCTGCTGCCTGCAGAAGCCTATGTCGAGCTGGCGCGGCACATGGCCGGCCAGGTGAGCACCCCGCGGCCGCGGCAGGTCCGGCTGCTGGTTCACTACTGGGACAGCGAGCACAACGCCAAGTGCCTGCGCCTGTCCAACCCGAAGGTGCCGGGCAAGCACCTGGCCGATCATGGCCTGGCCGCCGTGCACTGCCATCCGCAGTTCCCGATCTGGTTGGCCGAAAAGCTGAACGCGACAGGCATCGACGAGCCCATCAAGATCGAACGAATCCAAGCCTATCTGACCGATTCACACCGGTCCTGTCCAGCAGTCGAGCTCGATCTCGACGCACGACTGGTCGACAACCCTGAGCCGTACCTGGTGGACGTCAGCGCGACGGACTTGCCTGAGCCGACGGGCGGCTTGGCATAACAGGGCTTAATCGCAACAGACTGGCCATCCTGGTGCAAGGGTTTGGACTACGCAATCCACCCGGCGGTGCGCAATGGCGGCAGGCCAAAAGGATGCCCCTGCGGGGCCGGCCTGGTCGGCAAGTCCGGCATCGTGATTGGGGGCGTTGCACCTTGCGATGCGAACGCGTAGCGTCGCGCTGTGTGGGTACCGTCTGACCGGCGCGGTGCGAGGGCGGTGCGACAGGTGATGGCCTTTGCCGGCAGCGGCCTCCGCTTGCGCACCGTCGCTTCCCACAGCCGGGCGCTGTAGGTCCGACGTCAGCTCAGCTGGTGATGTGCTTGAGCGCGGCCGCCATGGCCACTTCCAGCTTCTGCACCTGCGTTTCGTAGCGCATAAGTGAGGTCTTGTCCGGCTTGCTGTCGTTGGCGTTCCAGCGATGAATCGTCATCGTGGTGACGCCCAGCAGCTTCGCCAGCTCCTCCTGGGTGCTCGACTGCAAGCGACGCTGCCAGTCCTTGAGGATCTCGGACATCGGCTTGTCAAAGCGTGACTTCACCTCGGCCAGGCCGCTCTTCTGGTCTTCGAAGATTTCACGAGCGCGCGCCATCACCTCCTCTGGCACCGAGGCCGTACGGCCGTAGATGTAGGAGGAAAGTCGCGACAGGCCGATGCCAATCTGGACAGCGAAGTCCTGGTTTCGGGCGCCCAGTGCGGCGATGATGTCGACCAGTTCCTGCTGGTCGGTCGAGAGCTCACGCTTCGCTTCGCTCTTCGGGCCCGGTATGAGCACCATCTGAGCGCCTTCGGCGCCCTTGACTTTGGTGATGCTCACCAGCGGAACGGTATCGAATTCCCGCACGGGAATGCCAGCGTCGCCCAAGGTTCACTTTCCTTCCAATACTGGTTTGAGGTCGGCTGCCAGGTACGAGCTGTTGATTCAGGTACCTACCAATGAATCAGGGGGCTCTTCCTGTCCCCGCAAGTCGGCGGCGCGACTTGCTTTGCGACGTCTCTAGCGACTCTTGAGGCCACCGCATACACCGCGTCCGATGAACGCATCGTCGACAACGCTCTTGGCGAAGAGCACCACCATCGTCCACCGAAGCACGTCACCAACCTCATCGAGGTCGACACCGTTCATCAGCGCCCGCAAGCGATGATCGTGCGAACACGAGGGTCATTGAATATCATCGGGCATTCATTGTCAATACGCGTTTGTTTCCGTATGGATTCTTTAAGTATTCAGCGGTGGAGTTATCGAGTGCGGAGGCTGCCTGAGGATTGGCCGCAGAACGCTTCGGAGACACTCTGCGAGAGTGCCTGATTCAATCGACGATCACCCGCACTGCAAGCCAACGGCAGTTGTTCAGTTCTTGGTTCGCAACGCGAATTCCAGAAGCTCGCTATCGGTGGCCGGATCGGGTCGAAGAACCGCAGCAAACCAACGGTAGAACGAGCTACTGGCCAGCTTGCTATGGATACCGCTCTTGGTCCAGGCCCGAGCGATCGGGATGGGAAGGTCGGGCAGTTTCTGTTCGGTGAACTGCTGACAGCGTAGTTGGCGCTGCTCCTCGGGCAAGGCCTCGAACGCGGCTCGCGCCTCCTGGACGCGCTCTTGCTCCCAGGCATCCCTCAGGCGGGACATGCGCTCGTGGAGCGGCAGCTCCGAAGCGGCAACCGGCACGACCGGAGCGGCCTCGGTACGACCGCCCTGCCCTGCATAGCCCTTGCGCAAGGCATCCCGCAGGTAGGCAGGGGGGGATTCCAGTGGTGGCTGCCCCATGTTTCTCATGCGCGCCTCCACCATGTCGACGGCCGAGCGCAGCGCGCCCTCATCGACGGTTGCGTAGAGATCCTGGGCGTCGGTGTGCTTGAAGCCCAGCTTTTCGAGCCGTTCCACGAGCGCCAGGTCGAAGACGTTCTTGCTGGTCGCAGCCATTCCCTCCAGCGTCGCCTGTTCCTTGGGAATGACGCGGAACTGCAACTGCTCCACCTTGCGACCACGCTTGTGCTCAACGACTTCCATTCGGAAGGCATCGTTGAGTGCATCGAGCTCGATCAACGCCTTCTTGATGGTGTCACGATGCAGGATGCGATAGTCCACTGACTCGATGTCGCTGCGCCCGGTCAGCACGGCCGCCCACCAGATCACATCCTCGCGCATGGTCAGGCGGCCTGGCGAGGTCAGATAGCGCGCGCCAAGCTCATAGAGCACCGACGCCGCATAGCTGCGCATCTGACCGCTGATCTCGAGAAAAATCTTGGTGTACTGCACCGGCTTGAGCAGGCGCTCCCGGATCGCTTCGGGATAGCTCCAGGTGATCGTGCACGGCCGGCCCCTGCCCTGCTCCTGGATGTGAACGGTCCCAAGCAGCTGGGTGGACGTCCATCGGAACCCGGTTCCGGTCGATGTATGCCATTCGATCGTCGTGGCCTGCATGTCCCGGATGTGCGACTTCAACAGCTCGGTGTTGTTGGAGTTGAAACGGGCATCGGCGATCAGTTCCGACAGCAGCACGGTGTGCGAGGGTTGATCGACACCACCGCGCTGAGCGTGGTACAGCAACGCGTTGTAGATCCGGCGCGAAAGCAGTGTCAACTTGCCCCGCTTGGGCCGGATGGCAATGCTCTCGTTGGCCTTCGTGACACTCTGGTCATCGCGGTCAGCGTCCGTTGGCTGCAGTACCTGTCGCACAGCCTTGAGTCCGTCGGTGTCACCGCCGTTCACGTTGATGATTCAAGGAGATGCATAGGGTCGCCAGCTTAAGAGCCAGCTGTGAAACAGTCAAATCACAATAAAGCAAGACAAGCAGCTGAGTCGGGTGCCCTTGTGAACTTGAAAAAATCACTTGAAGTCATTGAAGAGTTGGCGGGCGAAAAACCGTTGTGAAATCAGGCACTTGCGGCCGACACTGTGTGTGGATATGGGCATCACACTGAGAGTTTTTGGGGTTCTCCGCATGTGAATATGGGCAACCGGGTGGCCAAAGTGGAGAGTTCTTGGGGATCTCGGTGAGTGGATATGGGGAACTTCGGCGATTTGACGCCTTGCGGGCATGCGGGATGGGGCGTGGATGCGCTTGGCTGCGAGCTTTCGCACGCGTTGGACTCTGGCCGAGCGCTGCGCGAACGATAGAGACCGGCCTCGCAAGGTCGGTCTCCCAAAAGTTCTCACACATGGCGTACGCATTTTTTGGCGATTAGACGATTGGCGATAGACTCCTCGTAAATCATCTAACACCTACAGGAGCTTGCATGGCCACCCGTGCTCCCGATGAGACTGGCAACCAGGTTGCCACGCCCTCCGGACCTCGTACCCGCATCGATATGGATCGTATCCAGGCGCTGGCTGGACGGGCCGGCAGCATGGTGGAGCAGATCCGTGGACGCTTGCTGGCGCCTGAGGCACGCAAGCAGGCGCCCCATTTCTCTACCGCGCAACTCGCCGCACTGTGCGGTGTGGACAAGGCCCACATCAACTACCGCGTGACCAAGGGCGACCTGCCCGTCGGCCGGCTGACGCCCAGCGGCGGTAAGCGCGAGTTCAGCCTGGAAGAGGCGCGCCAATGGGCCCGCACCTACCGTCAGGATCGCATGCGTCCGGAAAGCCAGCGCGCGATCTGCGTGGCCGTGGCCAATTTCAAGGGCGGGGTCTCCAAGACCACCAGCGCCATGGTGCTCGCCCAGGGACTCAGCCAACGCGGCCATCGCGTGCTGGCGATCGATCTAGACCCACAGGGATCCCTGACCACGCTGCACGGCATTCTTCCGGAAGCTGAGGTCAGCCAGGACATGACGGTGATGCCGCTGTGCGATGGCAGCAGCGACGACATCCGCCCCGCCATCCGCTCAACTTACTGGGATGGGCTGGATCTGGTTGCGGCGGCACCATTCTTGTTTGGCGCCGAGTTCGCCCTTCCTGCGCGGCAGATGAGCGATGCCACGGCGCGGTTCTGGGATGTGCTGAACGCAGGCATCGAGTCGGTGCGGGCGCTCTACGACGTGATCCTGATCGACACGCCGCCTTCGCTGTCCTACGTCACCATCAACGGCCTGTGGGCTGCGGATGGTCTGGTGGTGCCAGTGCCCCCGTCAGGATTGGATTTCGCCAGTTCCGCCCAGTTCTGGTCGCTGCTGGCTGACCTCGGCGGCAATCTGGATCGCCAGGAGGCGGGGCCCGATGGTCACAAGGCCTTCGACTTCCTGCATATCCTGCTCAGCCGCGTCGATCACGCGGACGCCGTTGCGCCAGCGGTGCGCCAGTGGATCCAGGCTACATACGGTGAATTCGTGCTGCCGGTGGAGATCCCCAAGACCACGGTCACCAGCAACAAGGCGGCCGAGTTCGCCACCGTCTATGACATCCAGAAGTACGACGGCGCAGCCAAGACCTACAAGCGCGCGGTGGACGCTTACGACCGCTTCGTTGATCTTGTCGAAGAGTCGATTGTCGAAACCTGGCGCAGTCGGGCTTCATGATTTGCGCTGAGCTTGTGGCAACCTGGTTGCCACACTGCCATGGCCTGGGGCGCACGCTGGTTTCGTTGGCCCCTCAGTGGCAACCTGGTTGCCAGTTGCACCTCGGGCATTTGGGCCCTTGTCATCCTGCCCGTACAGCCGAGCAGGTCGGAGCGTTCGAATGAGTATCAAGAGCAAGCTGCTGGCCAAGACCAGCGATCTCACGGTCAGCGAAGCCCCGCTGCCCTCCCCTGCCCCTGAGCGTCAAGCCCCGCCGGAAGTGCCGCCCGCGGTGGCGTCGGAGAAGTCGATGTTTCCCCCTGCCCTCATAGGCAGCAGCGCGCGTACGGGGCCGGGCCAGATGCTGCAGTTCCGCACCCAGATGCTGGCCGTGGAGGGCGAGATCGGCAAGCTGCGCGAGCAATTGAAGGCCCACGATGGCGCCCTGCCCGCGCGCAAGCTCGACCCGGCAACCGTGATGCCCAGCCGCTGGGCCAATCGGCACGCCGACTCTTTCGCATCCGCCAAGTACCTTGACCTGAAGAACGATATCGCGGCAGCGGGCGGCAACATTCAGCCGATCCTGGTGCGCCCGCAGGCTGGCGAAACGAACGCCTACGAGATCGTGTTTGGCCATAGGCGGCATCGCGCCTGTGTCGAGCTAGGACTGCCTGTGCTGGCCGTCATCGACAGCGCGGCCATGTCCGACCTGGATCTGTTCTCCGCAATGGACCGGGAGAACCGCGCCCGGGCAGACCTGAGCCCTTACGAGCAGGGTCTGATGTACCGCCGCGCGCTTGATGAAGGTCTGTACCCCTCCAACCGTCGCCTGGCCGAGTCGCTGGGCGTCTCACACACCTGGGTGGCCAATGTGCTGTCCGTGGCGGATCTCCCGCCGCCAGTCATCGAGTGCTTCCGCACGACGCTGGAGATCAACCACCGACATGCCAAGGCCCTGCACGCGGCGTTGGAGACTGACCGGAAGGGCGTGCTCAAGCGGGCCGAGAAACTGCGCCAGCAAGCCGACCGCCTGGCCCCGGCCGCCGTGCTCGACTACCTCACTGGCGCGGGGGGGCGCGAGATGTCAGCCTCCATCGGCGAACTACGTCATGGGGGCCGGGCACTGGGGCGCTGGTCAGTCGATGCCGCCGGGAATCTGCAGATCACGGTCAAGCCGGACCTGGCCAAAGATGCCGACATGACCCGATTGGCGGCGGCCCTGGCAGAGGTGTTGCGCGCCTGACCGGATGCGTCACCACGGCGGACTGGCAACCTGGTTGCCAGTGATCCAGGTCCCAGATGCCGCTGGGTCGAAGCTTCTCAAGCTGGCTTGAACGCCGCCTGCATCGCTCGATGCTTGCGCGCCTTCTCGGCCCGCACATAGATCGACGTCGTGGCCAGACTCTCATGTCCCAGGTTGGCCTGCAGCACATCCTGGGGTACCCCGCGCGCCGCTGAGTGCGCGCCGTAGGTATGACGCAGCCAGTGCGTCGAGGCCTCGCGGATGCGCTCGGCAGCCCGCTTGTCGCGCTCCCACACCGCTACCGCGCACCGCTCGAATCCGGTCGTCAGGATCTCGTAGATGCGCGCAGGCGAGAGTGCCTCGTCCGTGCTCAGTCTGGCCACCAACGGCAAACCGGGGTCGAGTGCGAGCGGATCGTCCCCCAGACCCCGCGCCACCAGGTAGTCGCGCAGCGCTTGCACCGCCGGGTCGGGCAACGGCACCTCGCGCCACTTGTTGCGCTTGCCCAGCACCATGATCGACCAGGCCATGTCGTCAATGTCCCCACCGACCTGGTCCCGGCCTGGCGTCACCACCGGCTCGTCCAAGGGCTCCAACCGCAACCAACCCAGCTTGGCAGCGGCCAGCTCAGCCAGCCGCAACCCGGTCAAGCGCCCGAACTCCAGTAGAAACTTCAGGCGATGCAGGGCAGGGGAGGGCGCCCGGGCAAGCTCGTCACTCATCCACCCTTCCACCAGGGCCCATTGCCGTTGCGACAAGGCCCGCAGCTGCGGCATCGATGGCGCGTCAGGCCGTGCGGGCACGTCGTCCCATGGGTTCGAATCGAGGTAGTGCCGGCGTACGAGCCATGCGCACAGGCTGCGCACGATGGTGATCGCTACGCTCTGCGAGCGCGCGGACAGCGCCCCCTCAAAGGGCCGCCAAGCGCTCGACCATCGCTGCACGTGCCGAGGTCCCACCCATTCGGGGCCAGGGGCGGCAATGAAATCCCGGTAGGCCACGCAATCGTCCCCGTCCAGTGAGGACAGGGCCTTGCGCCGCGCCATCACCGCCCAGAGCAGGAAGCGCTCGGCCTCCTTGCGGTAGGCGCGCCAAGTGTGCGATCCCTCCACGCGCAGCCTCAACCAGGCTTGCACAGCCTCATGGTCATTGGCCGCGGCGATGCGGCAGCGTGCGTGCAAGGCCCGGTTGGTGCCTTGTGAGCCGTCGCGGTCAGACGGCGGCGCAAAGCGCTCGAGCGGCGCGATGTCAGTGCGCGGCGGCGGGGTCAGCGCCCGGGTGTCCACTTGCTGCCGTGGCACCAGGGCAGGGCAGGGGAGGGCGCCCAACGACGACGCGTGCTCGCCCAGCCAGCGCACGATGCGCGCTGCGCCTTGCGGACCCAGGCGGGGGATGCCGCGGTGCCAGTTGTACCCCTTGGAGGCGATCCACACCCGCAGCTCGTTGAGGGTCAGGATGCCCACGGTGGCCAGGCGGGCGGCGACGCGCTCATCCAGCCAGGCCGTGGTGGCATCCGCTGGCTGGGGCGCCCGTGCGGTGAGCGTCTCCAGCCACTGCAGCGCCGCCAGGAGTCGCGCGCGCAGCCGCTCGCGCCGGCGGGCGGCACTCTGCGCGTCGTGCTGGCCGTGGACCTCCTGGTACAGCGCCACGAGCTCGGCCTCGGTGTAGTAGTCCGGCGGCTGGGACGCCGCGAACTCGTCCAGCGAGGGCGCCGCCTGGCCGCGCTCGGCAATGGCCTGCGGGTCGCGGCGCAGCAGCACGGCGACCTCGGGGCGGCCATGGGCGCGCGCGAGCGCGCGCAGGCTGTCCAGCAAGCGCTGCAGCTCGCCGCGCGCGCGACGGGCGTCGCCGGTGCCGTCCACGTAGAGGTAGCGGTTCCAGGCGATGACCGGATCCAAACCTTCGGCCCAGGCACGCACGAAGGCCATCTGGGGTGGGCCCAGCCGTGGCGTGGCGTCAGCGGTCTTGCCCTTGCGCCTGGCAAGGGCCGTGGGCTCGATGCGTCCTGCCTTCGAGGCTGCGGTCGCGTCGCGTTGGGCCTGGCCGGCCGCCGCAGGGGCCTTCGCTGGTGCCAGGGCGTCGAGCTTCGGGGGCAGGCGAGGGCGGGGCACGGGAATGGAAGGTGTTGGAGGGGAGGGCGCGGCGATGGAAGGGGCGGCGATCGAAGGGCGGCCAATCGAGGTCTGGGTGGGGACGGCAGGCCTTGGCTTCGATGCGGCGAAGCGGGGCCTGCCGATTGACCCGTCCCCAGGTCTCGCTAAGTGCTTGTCAGGGCTGGGCTTTCAGGGGCGCCTGAAGTTCTTCAGGGGAATTGATGGGGAAAACAGGGTGCAATGATAATAAGACTTATCAAGGTATGCGATTGTCTAAAAGGGCGAGAACGGCGGGAACGGCGCCCGGAGCAGGGCGCCGGCATCTGCTTCAGATCAGGGCTTGCGCCTGGCGCAGGTGCGCCGCGCGCGCCGGCAGGCCTGAGCGCTCCAGCGTCGCGATCAGCGCCGCGGCCGACTGTGGCGGGCGGTTCAGGCGCGCGCGCATCTTCTTGCCAGCTGCCAGCGCTTCGAAGGGACGGAGCTCGAACTGGTTCAGCACGAAGTCGTCCGGGTGGATGGCCTCGATCCGGTGCGGATCAAGGGCGTCCGCCGGGAAGTCCTGCAGGTTGAAAGTGACGATCGCGTCAGCGTGCCCGGCGATGGCGGCCGCCAGCACATGCCGGTCGTCGGGGTCCGGCAAGATCAAGCCGGCGACCAGCCCCTCGTAGGTCTCGACCAGGCAGTCTGGGACCGAGCGGTTCATCAGCTGGACCAGCGCCGCCAGCCGCGCACCGACTTCGGGTCTGTTGCTTGCCAAGCTGCGCACCCACTCGTCATGGATCCTGGCTGTCCACCGGACGTGGTGCAGACCCTCGACCGCCAGGCTGAGCAGCAGGTCGCGCAGCGGCGCCGGATACAGCGTATTCGCGTCCAGGACTGCCGTGTAGCGGGCAGAGCCGGCCATCAATAGCCCAGGCCGAGGTCCTGAGACAGGTCAGCCAGCTTCTGCAAGGCCTCATCGGACTGCGCGCGCTGCGCGGCCCGGTAACGGCGCAGCTCCTCGAACTCGATGCGGCGGTGGCGGCCGACCTTGCGGCACCGCAGCTTTCCGGCCTCGATCTCCTTGATCACGAAGGGCCGCGACACATTGAGTAGCGCTGCTGCGTCCTGCGTCGTTTCGTGGTCCTTCGGCACCAGCATCACTGGCCGTCGCTGCGCCATCATGCCCAGCATCTGGGCGAAGAAGCGCAGGGCCTGCAGCGGGAGTTCCAGGACGGGCGCGTCGGTGCGCTCGCCCTTCTCGTCGACGAGGGCGATGCGTTGCGCGCGCGAGTGGTCCAGCGCGGCCATCAGGCAGCGCTGCGCGACCTTGGCCATCTCGGCCTCCCGTTCGGAGGCCGGGGGTTCGAGCAGGTCTGGCGTAGACATCGGGACTCCCGCAGCTGTGGCCGGTCATGTGCCGGCATGACCCCTACTGCACGCCGCAATCGAAATATTCGCAGCATTCGAAGCGTACGACCCAGCCCGCGCATCGACCAGCTCTCCTCGGATCAGCTGGACGAACGGATCGGACTATCCAAGCGAGTCGCCCCCGCAGGGGGCATCCGGTATGCCACGACGCCGCGCACGCGAGCCGCCAAACGGCGAGCAAAGGCGGCCGGCAGACGCGCGGTGCCGTCCGAGTTCCTCCTGAGGACATGGCTTGCTCGGTCGATGGCAGGCCGTGGCCGACACAGCGGTCTCGCAACACGCGCAAATCGGCGCCACCACGATGCCGCTGGTCGGCGACCTCTCCCGAGCCCGCGCGGCGTAGCGACTGCGCCATCGGCGTGAGCAGCCACCACGCTGATCGTCGCGTGACACCTCATTCACGCGTCACCACAATGTACTTGTCGGCGTGTCGATCAGATTGCACGCCCATCGGACGAACGAAGTGGATGCCCAATGACCCGACTACAGCTGATCTGCATTGGCTGGGCGCTGGTGGCAGTCATGGGGCTGGTCGAACCGACCGATGCGTTCGCACAGACCACCGAGCCCGCGACAGGCGTCGCGCTAGATCTGGCCCAGGCGCGGGCACGCAGCATCAGCCAGCTGCGCTACGAGCTGGTGCTGTCCATTCCGGCCACCCGGGCGCAGCCAGTGACCGGGACCAACGTGCTGCGGTTTCGACTGGCAGACCGGACAAGGCCCCTGGTGATCGACTTCGACGCTGAAGACGCTGCGTCGGCGACCGTCCATGCCAACGGTGTCGCGGTGACCACCCACGCGATCAACGGCCACCTCGTGATTCCCACGGCGCCGCTGCGGCGCGGCGAGAACACGGTGCGCATCGACTTTCGTGCAGGCGACGCATCGCTCAACCGCAGCGATGACTTCCTCTACACCTGGTTCGTGCCGGCCAATGCGCGGCGCGCGATCCCGTGTTTCGACCAGCCTGACCTGAAGGGCCGTTGGTCCCTCACGCTCGAACACCCGGCCCAGTGGCGGTCGGTGGTGAACCGCCCCGGGTTTTGAGGAGGCTCCGACCTTTGAGAGGATGGAGCCATGAAGAAGTCAGTGAAGTTTTCGCCCGAGGTTCAGCAGCGGGCGGTGCGGATGGTTGTGGAGGCGCAG
>Ga0255209_1000318_pt1 | contig 16453 bp, 9 predicted proteins | sample Miss_Miss_RepC_8_FD_183026 | JGI IMG/M metagenome (GOLD analysis project Ga0255209, IMG submission 183026) | Freshwater microbial communities from Mississippi River, Louisiana, United States - Miss_Miss_RepC_8d | ecosystem: Environmental > Aquatic > Freshwater > River | place: USA: Louisiana...
GCAGATGCGCCTTCAAACATACTCGCCATATTTGTAACACTTGATGTATTCCAATTATTTATACTTGAATTTCCATCATTATTAAATACGGATGCACCTGAAAACATATGCTGCATATCTGTAACCTGTGACGTATTCCAGTTACCGATGGGTTGATTAAATGCGCGAGCATTAAAAAACATAAAACCCATATTTAAAACCCGCGATGTATCCCAGTTGCCTATTGGTTGATTGAACACACGAGCTTCACTAAACATAGAATTCATAACTGTAACCAGCGATGTATTCCAGTTACCTATATTTTGGTCAAACGCAAATGCGCCTGCAAACATAGCTTGCATACTCCTAACCCCTGATGTATTCCATGAATTTCCATTTGTATTAATGGGACGATTAAATAAAATAGCACCAGTAAACATTCGACTCATATTCGTAACCCGAGATGTATCCCATGCACCTATAGGTTGGTCAAAATTACCAGCATTTTCAAACATACTACTCATATTCGTAACACTTGATGTATTCCAATTATTTATACTTGAATTTCCACCATTATTAAATGCTGATGCACCCAAAAACATACTAGTCATATATGTAACAGCGCCAGTATTCCAGCTACCTATATTTTGATTGAACCTAATAGCACCAGCAAACATAGCTTGCATACTCGTAACCAGTGATGTATTCCATGAATTTCCATTTGTATTAATGGGCTGATTGAACGCTCTAGCATTATTAAACATACTACTCATATTTGTAACGCGCGATGTATCCCAGTTACCTATCGGTTGGTTAAATGCTGTTGTATTGGCAAACATTGTAGCCATAGCTCTAACACTTGACGTATTCCAGCTACCTATCGGTTGATTGAATGCACTACTTCCACTGCCTGCAACAACAGCAAACATACCAACCATAGTCGTAACCCGTGATGTATTCCAGTTACCTATACTTGAATTTCCATTATTATTAAATGCTGATGCAGCATTAAACATATTACTCATATCGGTAACAGCACCAGTATTCCATGCACCTATATTTTGGTCGAAATTTGTAGCACCATTAAACATTTGTCTCATATTCATAACAGCAATCGTATTCCAGTTGCCGATGGGTTGATTGAACCTGATAGCATCACTAAACATACTTTCCATATCAGAAACAGCACCAGTATTCCAGTTATTTATACTTGAATTTCCACCATTATTGAATGCACGAGCACCAGCAAACATACGACGCATATCGGTAACCCGCGATGTATCCCATGCACCTATATTTTGATTGAAACCGACAGCATTAAAAAACATACCGTTCATATTCGTAACCCGTGATGTATTCCAGTTGCCGATGGGTTGATTAAATTGAACAGCATCAATAAACATACTTTCCATATTAGTAACAGCGCCTGTATCCCAATTACCTATACTTGAATTTCCATTATTATTAAAGTCTGATGCACTACTAAACATAGAACGCATATTCATAACCTTTGATGTATCCCATGCACCTATATTTTGGTTAAATCGATGAGCAGCCAAAAACATTACATTCATATCTGTAACAGCGCTCGTATTCCAGTTACCTATAGGTTGATTGAATACACTAGCACCAGCAAACATAACAGCCATATTTGTAACCTGTGACGTATTCCAGTTACCTATGCTTGAATTTCCATTATTATTAAATGCTGATGCACCATTAAACATTAGCTGCATATCGTTAACATTTGATGTATTCCAATTACCTATATTTTGATTAAAAGAAGTTGCTTGTAAAAACATAGCACGCATACTTCTAACCTGCGATGTATTCCATGAATTACCATTTGTACTTATATTTTGGTTAAACAAAGTACTACGAGTAAACATACCAAACATACTTGTAACATTTGATGTATTCCAATTACCTATCGGTTGATTGAAAACACTAGTGTCTTGAAACATACTATCCATAGTTGTAACTCTACTCGTATCCCAGTTACCGATAGGCTGGTCAAAAGCAGCAGCACCAAAAAACATACTCGACATATTTTCAACCAGGGATGTATTCCAGTTATTTATACTTGAATTTCCATCATTATTAAATCTTGATGCACCATTAAACACACTCCTCATATTCACAACCTTTGATGTATTCCATGCACCTATATTTTGATTGAAATCTGTAGCACCTTGAAACATATTACTCATATTTTCAACCAGGGATGTATTCCAGTTACCTATCGGCTGGTTAAACCGAACAGCATTTGAAAACATACTAGACATATCAGTAACTTTTGATGTATTCCATGCTGTTCCATTTGTGTTAATAGGTCGATTAAATACGACAGCACCAGCAAACATACTACTCATATTTGTAACCTCCGATGTATTCCAGTTACCTATGTGTTCATTGAAGGCAATAGCAAGAATAAACATTTGACTCATATTTGTAACATTTGATGTATTCCATGAATTAATGGGTCGGTTAAAAACGGTAGCGCCACTAAACATATTATTCATAAGAGTAACACTGATTGTATTCCACCCACCGATAGGTTGGTTAAAAACAATAGCATTAGCAAACATAAAACTCATATCACTAACTAGTGATGTATTCCAATTATTTATACTTGAATTTCCATCATTATTAAATCTTGATGCACTGTTAAACATACCACTCATAGTCCTAACTTTTGACGTATTCCATGCACCTATATTTTGATTGAAATCTCTAGCAGATGCAAACATACTACTCATATTTTCAACCAGGTACGTATTCCAGTTACCTATCGGCTGGTTAAACCGAACAGAAGCATTAAACATGTTAGACATATCAGTAACTTTTGATGTATTCCAGTTACCTATACTTGAATTATTATTATTATTAAATGTACTAGTACCCTGAAACATACCTCTCATATTCGTAACCTCCGATGTATTCCATGCGCCTATATTTTGATTAAATATTTGTGAACCATTAAATAAATTTGACATATTCATAACTTTTGAAGTATTCCATGCGCCTATATTTTGATTGAATCTAATAGCATTTTGAAACATACCAGACATATTCATAACCTGTGATGTATTCCATGAATCAATAGGACTATTGAATTCAAAGGCACCTTGAAACATATTACTCATATTCGTAACCCGTGATGTATTCCAGTTACCTATCGGTTGATTGAATACACGAGCACCAACAAACATATTACTCATATTCGTAACCCGTGATGTATCCCACGAATCAATACCACTATTGAACGTCCTAGCATTAGCAAACATATTACTCATATTTGTCATAAGTGTTGTGACAATATTATTGAAAGGGACAGGTGTCGTTTGACCACTTGGTGTAAAATATTGACTTTGAAGTGTAAGCGCGTAGTTTGTAATTTCGGGCAATGATCTATCATCGACAATAGCAAACCATTCCATACCTGTATTTCTCAGATTATACCGGACAAACAATGGAATATTTTCCATAGTATCAATATTTACACCATCGTATTGAACAGTTACATTATTCGCAGCCAGTCTTAGCGATGTTACAACAAACACTGCGGATACACTATCTGTTTTAAAATTTCCAGACGCCGCTTGGGTAGCAGTTATAGTAGTAGAACCTCCGGCAAGAATTGTTACCAACCCTGTTGTACTACCCACTGTTGCAACAGCTGTGTTACTACTCGTGTAAGTAAATGCTCCACTACTATCGGTGGTCGGTGGTGTCAAAGTAAATGGCGCTTGCCCCAGGCTATTTGGTAAAATCTCAAATGGACCAAAATTAGGTAAAGCCGGTTGCACTGTAATCGTTCCAGTGGTGGTATTAGATGCAAAATTTCCAGATGCATCTTGTAAAACTGTTATAGTAGTAGTACCCACATTTAGGATAGTCACCACACCGGTTGTATTACCCACAGTTGCAACATTCAGGTCACTACTCGTATAAGTAAATCTTCCATCACTTAGTGAAGTCGGTGGTTCCAGGGTAAATGCCCCTGAATTAAACTTTACACTTACATTACTAAAATTACCTAATTTAGGAATAACCTGTCGAACAACAAAACTTGCTTCAATATATTTTGATATATAATTCGTCGTTGCCGCCTGCGTAGCTCTTATTACAGTAGTACCAGCACCTACGATTGTTACCGTATTTCCAGATATCGTCGCGACATCCTCTTGACTACTCGTGAAAGTAAAAGCTCCCGAACTATCGGTAGTCGGTGGTATCAAAGTAAATGGTGCTGTACCAAAATCCTTAGTCGGAATACTAAAATTAGTCAAGTTAGGAGCAATTTTGTTGACGCGAAATATATAATATAAAGGAAGTGATTCTGTATAATTCCCTGCAGCAGCTTGCGTAACGTTTATTTTTGAATAACCGGCGCCTACAATTGTTACGACGTCGCCTAAAACCGTTGCAACTGATGTGTTATCACTCGTGTAACTAAATGCACCCAAACTATTAGAACTAGGTGGTGTCAAAGTAAATGGTGCTGTACCAAAATTCCTATATGGAATAGTAAAATTGGTCAACGTAGGAGCAATCGGGTTCACAACAAAGTCCGCAGTAATAGGAGTCGATTGTAAATAATTCGTAGTTGCCAATTGTATAGCTGTTATTACAGCAGTACCTGCACCTACGATAGTGACCGTATTTCCAGATATGGTTGCAACGCCTGTATTACCACTCGTGTAACTAAAAGCTCCCGAAGTATTCGTCGACTCTGGTGGCGTCAAAGTAAATGGGGCTGTACCAAAATCCTTAGCTGGAATAGAAAAATTACTCAAGGTAGGAGCAATTGGATTCACGACAAAGTCCGCAGTAACAGGTTCTGATTCTATATAATTTGTCGTTGCAGCTTGCATAGCTGTTATTACAACAGTACCAGCACCTACGATTGTTACCATGTTTCCAGATATGGTTGCAATGCCTGTATTACCACTCGTGTAACTAAAAGCTCCCAAAGTATTGGTGGAAGTCGGTGGTGTCAAAGTAAATGGTGCTGTACCAAAATCCTTAGCTGGAATAGTAAAAGTATCAAGAAACTTAGGAGCAATCGGGTTCACGGTAAATATTGCAGGAGTACTTCCTAATGTATAATTCCCAGCAGCAGCTTGCGTAGCTGTTATTACAGCAGTACCTGCACCTACAATTGTTACCATGTTTCCAGATATGGTTGCAACTGATGTGTTATCACTCGTGTAACTAAATTCTCCAGAACTATTGGACGTCGGTGGTGTCAAAGTAAATGGTGCTGTACCAAAGTCTTTAGTTGGAACAGTAAAAGCACCCAATGTAGGAGCAATCGGGTTCACGACAAAGTCCGCAGTAATAGGCGCTGATACCGTATAATTCGTTGTCTCAGCTTGAGTAGCGGTTATTACAGCAGTACCCGCATTTATAATTGTTACCTGGTTGCCTAGAACCGTTGCAACGCCTGTATTACCACTTGTATAACTAAATACTCCCGAAGTATTGGTGGAAGTCGGTGGTGTCAAAGTAAATGGTGCTGTACCAAAATCCTTAGCTTGAATATTAAAATTGCTCAACTTAGGAGCAATCCTATTTACAACAAAGTTCGCAGTAATAGGCGCAGATGCCGTATAATTCCCAGCAGCAGCTTGCGTAGCTGTTATTACAGCAGTACCTGCACCTACGATAGTAACTGTATTTCCAGATATGGTTGCAACACCTGTATTACCACTCGCGTAAATAAATACCCCCGAACTATTAGAGGTCGGTTGTAACATATTTCTGTTTACAGTAAAATCTGAAGGTAACGTATAGTCCCATGATTGTACCTGTCCATTAAATGTTCCTGTATAATTTGTCCCACCATTGAATGTAAAAGAATATGTTCCTATATTCCCATAAGCAGAAACCACAGAAGATGATGCAGACGTTATATTATAAAAACTAGTTACATACGCAGCAAAGAATCGAAACTGTAAAGCAACTTCATTCCCTTCTCCATAATTCAAATCAAACCACTGTTTATCAATACCCGCCCACGCCTGTAAATTAGTATTTGAAATATCATTGTTTACGACTTTTGTTTTCCAGTCACTACCCCCGTTACGTATATATAATACAGTATATGTGTTTGGAAGTATACTAAACGGCACACTACCAAAATCTCTAGGAGCAATCGAAAAACTACCCAATGTAGGAGCAATCTGGTTCACAGTAAAATTTGCTGGAACACTTTTTGACGTATAATTCCCTGCAGCAGCTTGCGTAGCTATTATTTCAACAGTGCCAGCACCTACAATAGTTACTGTACTTCCAAGTATAGTTGCAATATCTATATTACCACTCGTGTAACTAAATGCACCCAAACTATTAGATGTAGGTGGTGTCAAGGCAAACGGTGCTGTTCCAAAATTTTTAGAACCAATCGAAAAACTACCTAACGTAGGAGCAATCGGGTTAACAGTAAAAGGCATTCGAATTGTTCCTGAGGTATAGTTCCCAGCAGCCGCTTGTGTGATTTCTATAATAGTAGTACCAGCTCCCACAATTGTTACCACTCCCGTTGTACTACCCACAGTTGCAACCTCTGGTTTACTACTACTGAAAGTAAATGCTCCCGAACTATTAGAAGTCGGTGGTGTCAAGGTAAATGGTGCTGTGCCATAATCTCTAGGAAGAATCGTAAACTCATTCAACCTGAGAGGAATAAGAGTTACATCAAGTCGTATCGTTGCCACACCCGCGGGGTATATACCATCGTCGGATGCTACTTGACTTGCTGTTATAGTCGTACTTCCCACTACGCCTTGAATTGTTACCGTAGTTCCTGATACTGTAGCAACAGCAGGATTACTGCTACTATATGTAATAGGGACAGGACTATTAAAAGTAACATAACTAGGCATCAAAAAAGGAGCATCCCCAACAGTTCTAGTAAGAAATGAAGGTATAAAAGACAACTCGTTATTAACCGTTTGTATATCATTATTCGCGTTAATACAGTCTTTCTGTTGATAATTCAAAGAAAATTTCACAGGAAAATTAAACCCTTGTACATCAAGATTTAAATACCTGTCTAACTTTCTTTGTGCATTAATATTTGGTCGAATCTTTACATCAGTCAATACATTACTTTTATCAGACTGACATGAACTACCATTATGCAACATATTATAACTCGGGTCCACTTTTATCCACTGATTTGCTGTCGTCGCTGTATTATATATTATTTTATTTACAGCACCGGTCGCCCCCGTCGCACCCGTCACACCTGTTACGCTACTATTAAAAATTATAATTTCATTCACACCCGTCTTTCCTTTTTCATATAAATTTCCGCAAAATAGTTGTGGAGAAAAATTAACATCATTTAGTTGCGTAATTGTCGTCGTGGTAAGATTCGGCGGAGTCAATAAATATTTACCTTTTGTTATATTCAATAAATCGCTATAACTATGTGCAGTATTTAAACAGTATGTAGATGGAGGAGCACCTTGAGTAGGCGTAGCAGACGAAAAACCAAATGTTCCCTGATACGGCTTCAACTGTCCAGATGGCGTAACAACGGGAAATGCCCCACCCTGTTCGACAATAGTACTTGCTAAATTCGACGTCCCTGAAAATATCACCTTGGATTTTTTATTTTTTATATAGTCACTCGCATAACTATTATTTGTAGGCGTCTTAAAAACACGTCGTGAATCCATTGTACCAATATTTATATATATTTATATATAAATATTAATTATATATTATTACTAATAACACAACCACGCAACACACACCCTGGACACACACCTACATATTGTAGACACACTCAAATGCCAGCTCTAAACTCCAGTCCATATTATTCAAGTCCAAAACTCTCCCCATGTCGTCATAAAGCGTTACTTTCAATTTCTGTATATTTACAGGTCCGAAAAATCTCTTCTCTCTATTAATCGCCGTAGACGACGACTCCCCCTGTGCACCCTGGAATGTACCCGAAGATTCTGAAAATTCCGTAAGATTCACTTTTGCCACAATATTCGGAACAGAAATCGAGTTCGAAAACACAGACATATAGTAGTCATTCGCATTATTGTTAAAGTCGTCTATCGCCAAAAAGCCATACATTGGAAACTTCGTAAAGCATATACCTTCCGATACAATAGAACCAAATGTTGTAGGAGGCGTCCCCACAGTATTAGAACTCGAGTACTTTGCAAATCGAAAACCTAGTATCCAACCCAACTTCATCATTAATATTCTACTATAATCCTCTTCAACCTGTCCGCTCTGTAAACTATTCTCCACACTCATTATAATATCGAAATTATATGCTACCGTACCCGGTATAGTCGCATCCTGCGCAAATATACTTCTACCACTTGTTCTATCTATCGTATATCTCAAATTCAAACCGGACGTCAAAGCATTATTATTCGGGCTATTCACGTCGTTTATCAACATGTTGTTGATTACCTGTTCTAAACATGACGAGTATTGCGAATTATTCTGTGTTGTATTATAACAACCATCCGGTAATATTAGACTATATGAAACCAATACTTGCCCAGGCGGAGCTCTATTGAAAACATTTATCTGTATTACATTATTGCCGTAGGATTGTGATATATTGTAATACGACAGCGGCAGTGTAATTCCTACAATGCGATAAGAAATAACTTTCTCTAAACGAAACGGCAATGTAAAGATAATATTCGTACTTTTGGTGGAGTAATAGTTTTCTCTAAACCGTGTATCAATATTTATAGCCTTTAACATCGTATTTGTAAGTAAAGGGTTAATCGCACCTCTCACTGTTCCATAAGAACCTTTCGCTTTCCCCGGGTTTACACTATTATTGACTTGTATATTATGTGCAGTTGTCGGGTCCTTTATTATCAAATTATTTGTCCCCGTCATCATCTCCGTCTTCAAGTCAGTAAAATTCGCCTTATCTTCAGTACTGCCCGCGCTATTACCTGCACCTCTACTTTTTAATATCGAAGAAACATTTTCTAAAAAATTCTCCAACTTCGCCTTCATGTCAAATGATATATTGTCATCATTCATAATTTTCATGCACATATTATCCTTTTTAACTCTAATTTCATCGGAACTATACTGTTTTCCTAATGTCAATAATTCTTCCAACTCGTTTACACTATAATTATTAATATTTAAATCAAAATTCTCCATTATATAAAATTATATGTTATTTTTTTATATAATAGTACACCTATATTAATTATAGTTATACATTATAGATTATAATATCAATATCACTATACATTATCCACCACATGCCCTACATGGCATCCCTGGGTTCGACATTACATTACTCATATTAAACAACTGCTTTATACTTCTAGGTGCCGTCGCTGGTGCAGCTCGAGAAGTTAGTGGAACCGCGCGCTGTCTTGTCTGGGGCTGTTGAGAAGCAGAAGCATGAGCAGAAGCATGAGCAGAAGCATGAGCAGAAGCAGAACCAGGAGATGGAATAACTAAAGGACCTGAAACTACACCAACCATTGGTAGAGGTCTCCTCGAAATCTTACCAGTAAATCCAAAATTTTGACTAAACATCATTGGCATTTTTGTTGTCATTTTATTATACTATATAAAATAACATATAAAATAATATACAAAACATTATAAAAACATTATACAAAATATTATACAACTACACCCCCTACACCCTACACCCTATCTTCAACACTGCGCTGGGTACACACACGAATCTGAACATGCTATACCAAACACTCTAGTCTTATTACCGTACTGTGGAACAACATTCGCAGTAGACTGTTGTGTCTGTGTTCTCAAAGGTTTCTTACCCTTCAATTTCGCTAAATATCTATCATATGAACCATGTTTCATATCTACACCTTTACTTCCTTGTACAGTACTAGACGGCGCCGACATAGAACCAGGTCTCATTCTCGTAATCGAACTTCGCGTAGATGAACCATGTGACGGCACATTCCGATGAACCACTGCAGGTACAGCACGATCGCTCATTTGGTTCCAATTCACATTTTGATACGTAGCAACCGGGCGTGTATAAACCGTCAGAGCTCCCTTATTCATTGTATACTCTGAACCATCTACGCGAACAGTATGCTGAATACGTTTCTGCGTAGGAATACTTGCTACATGAGCAACTGCGGTTTGACCATTACTAACGCTTCCACACCCCTTACACCCTATTACACGAGTAGGAGCTGTAAAATACGGAAACCAACAACTGGCACATATGCTTTGAGGATAAGAGCTAGTCGACATTTTTTCTATTACAATATTACAATATTACAATATTAAAATATTACACACAATATTTAAATATTAACATAAATATATGAATGAATAAAAAAATTACAGTAAAAAATCGACATCGACATACCCGTTCACAAAGTGGTGGTATGAAAGTTTTACTACCAAATATATACGGCGATGTTATGGAAAGAGAAATAAGACTTACAAATCAACTAGATATTATACTACTACATACTAGAAATATAGAAGTTGTGTCTACAGGCTCTCTAAATTCGTTCGTCCTTCGGCTACATTTAGACCCTGCTACCATTTTATTCAGAAGCGACACCATCAGCGAAGAAAAAAAACTGTTCTCGCGACAATACAAATCTCTAAGTTACTCGAAAATAGATAACGAAACTGACGGTTTACCCATTCACGAAATTATTATTAAAATATGTCTCATGGATCCGGTTAGAAATAACATAACCCTTGACGATTACAATGGAAGAAGTAAAGCATGGATTACCATAAATGAAATCCAGAATGAATACAACACGCAACGATACCTTTATAGCTCCATGATGTCCATTAGTGGAAATCCATTCTGTCCCGATGCATTCGGGTTAGTAACGATTAACGCACCACCGGCTACAAACCCTCCTACATTTATTAATATCCTAAGAAGTGTCCCGAATATTGACGCAATATTACAAGCCGACGCAGATTTAAACAATATAAATAATTATATAAATAGACATGTTAACCTTGGACTTCGCGTAGGTATCATCATAATGGAATCAATACCGTCAACATACAGACCTATTTATAACTATTCTTTAACTAACCAAGTTGACTATAATGAGGAAATCTATAAAAAACTATGCGAAGGAATCGCGGCTATAAATATTTTATCCATTTACAGAGGCAAAATGTTTCACCTTGACGCGCACCCTGGTAACTGGCTTTGCAAACCAAGCGCCCCGACTCTACAACAAATTAAAGAAATAGATTTTGGTAGAGTATATAGATTAGATAACCAGACAAATCAGTATCATTTTATCAACGAAACCAGAAGAAATATAAATATTTATGTCAGAAATAATATTCCGAATAACGAAGCGGTTAAGAAAAGCTTCTTAAACACATTTTATGTCATGATGGGAGTAGAACCAACTCAACTTGCTGCGTACACATCAGAACAAAACCTAGATGTTAAAATTAATCATGCTCAAACAGTATTCGAAACAGAAATACTCAATATTATAGATACGTTCAGAAGTGTGGACCTTTTTTCGCAACCATATACTGCAATGAGTTATGATGAACGCAGAATGAATATAAAAATGATACACCGTCTTATTCTTATATCAGCATTAGTAGACTCATTTTATAATTGTGTAAAATATAATATAGAACAAGGGCAAATATCGCATATTTATAATATCATATTAAACATAACTGTTTTAAATCCACGAAATATATTAAACTACCCGATATGCATAGACCTTGACAACTATAACTTGATACGCCCCGATAAAGCAGTTATACTAAAAAAAACATATAAAAGGATTTATGATATCATATACAAATATTGCGGAGAAAACAGTTTTCCGTATATAAGAAACTATGACAGATACAGAGATATACACCGTAACCGCGCACAAAGAGCGTGGATAAAATTAAAACACATAAGTGCAGGAATCATAATATGTTCCAAAAAAATAGGAGAAAAAGTTGCAAAATGCTCTAGAGTAGTTGGAAACGCATTAAGTCATATACCAGGGGCATCAAGTGTATCAAATTTAGCTCATGGAGCATATGATAGCATTGTCAGCCTAAAATATGCAACAACAAGAAAGTCAATAAATGCGCTCAACAAACTTCGGTCAATGGTAAGCAGCGCTCATCCATATGAGCCAATACTTCCTCCACCCTCTACACGGGCTGTTTCCCCGCGTATTTTACCTCATGTAGTTGAACCCATACAACCTTTAAGTTATGGGGGTCGAAAATCATTGCGCGCACGTAACACTACTCGCAAGGCTCATAATTATAGACGCACGAAGAAACATTAGTCATATAACACAAAAGTCATAATACGAAATATTCATAATATATTGTAACTAATGCAATATATTATACTATGTTCAGTACAGGCGACACCTAAAAGTTTTTCTTATGTTTCATAGTATGACCACAACCTCTTCTATGTTTACGCTTGCCGGTGCGACCACGACCGCGCCTACGACTATGACTCATGCTAAATAGACGTATATATCTACTAAAACCCCCACCCTTTTGTTTTTTCGTTTTGCTCGCACTAGAACTACCCTTATCATCATATGTATCTACTTTTTGCGCGATTTGTGCAACTTTACGCGTGTCGCGATGCTGCAATACCAAATCACCATTTGGTTTAACAAGTTTTACGAAAATCTTTTTAAACTGTTCAGGGTTATTTTTAGCAAGACCCGATATGTCACTTGAACATTTTCCGGTACAAACAAACACACGGTATATACCACCTTTATAGTGAATCTGTATAACCTCCTTTGTTGGCTGGTACCTTTCATACTTCAAATGCTTATTCGGACAACATACCGTCCAATGATTCCCCATACAATGCGTTCCCTCCGTAGTTTCTGTATATTTCGGTTTATTTTTTTTCAACTCAGCCGCAGACATATATACGCGAAGCTTTATATAATAGTAGAAGATTTTTTTAATTTTCATTGCTCAACATTCAATATTCAACGTTTACACTGTTTCTCACTATCTTTATTCAAAATAATTTCCTTCCCAATTATTTTAATAATTTTCTTCTCATTTTTAATATCATTCTCAATCGGTTCGCATATTTTATTAATAAGCGTCAAATATTCCATCTGCTTTTCTTCGGTATCAAACCAATCAGGATTATGTTCCACCCACGAACTAATCGCATTCCGTTCTTTGTTCGCTATTTTTATTATCGTATTTCTCAATTTCTCATGCGTCTCATCCTTCTCCCACTTCTCTTTATCTTTTATATACATCGTATCACGCTTCACGTCCGTACAATGTATCGGTCTCTTATAGATATCCAACTTTTTCAACCCCCTTATCATTACATTGCTTATCCCTTGAACTAAACCATTCGACCGCGAATACTGCAAATCCTCTAAAGTTATTTTAAGCGACTCTATAAACTCCGAGATATTCAACGCATCTTTACACTTCTCATTCAAAAAGAAATTCAAGTTGAAATTATTATTCGTCATATTCGTCGTCGTGTTATTGTTCGTCGTTACATTACCAATCTTCGGTATTATCGCATTAATCTGCTGCTGCTGTTCCTTTATAATCTTTATCATATCCTGATTATCATTCATCAACTTCATAAACATCTCTGTCGTTATATTTATCTTGTCTCCGACTATCGTATTCTCGCCCATATCCGACTGAACAACTATCTTACAATTTTTTTTATGATTATAAAGAGATGCGCGATGACTGTAAGACTTTCCACATACACAGACCATATTACGCACTGGGGATAAATTAATACACTTGTTGTATTTGTTGCATTTGTTAAAATTGTGTTTCTTGGTCTCAAGATGTTTTTTAAAATCTTTTCTATTAGATGTCTTATAGTCACAATCTTTACATTCGAATTCGGACATTTCAAAATCGGGGATAAATTGGGAGATTGTTGTAATTGTCCTTAATAAATGTACAGATAAATAAGTCTTAAGTACTTTTACTAAATATATTTATAAAAATTTATCGTCACGTTTTTTTCAACCTAAAAATGCGATTTAGAGCATTATGCTCTGAGTGATGAATGCATTGTTTTTTTCAAAAGTCTACCCCCACTTTTCAAAAATGGACAAAAATAAATGTCCATTTTCAAAAATCCAGCTTTAGATTTGAAAAAAAGAAACATCATTCACTTTTGGGAGGGCTAGGGGTAGGAGTATCCATACCCTTTAATAAAGTTAAAGTTAAGGGATTTATGGTTATGTTATAATCAAAATACAATGCTTTATGGTATAGTATAAAAAATCTTCACACAAATATTTTTTATACTGTAAATATAAATACAAATATAAATGAAAAAGACTAGAAAAATAAAGAATAAAAAATTATTTTTAAAGTGGTTGAAAAAATCACATAAAAACAATTATAATAGAGTTCACAGTGGCGGTGTTTCTAAAAAAACTACACAAAATTTAGAAAAAGAAAATGATGTCGAAACAATTGAAGATGAAGCATTAGAAGTAGCAAAACTAGGAGCAGCTGGAGTAGGGGTGTTAGCAGTAGGAGCGTCAGGAGCAGGAGAGAGACTAATGGATGTGGCGTATTCATTGGCATCTAATGATGCTGTAGTAAGTGCAGTGTCAGGAATTGGTGATTCATTACTGAGATTAGGTTCTAGTGAAACCGTGAGAAATACAATTATGGTACTTGCTACAGGAACAGCTATAGGAACAGCAGTAACAAGTTGTGGTATAGCTATAATAGCAATAGCAATCGGGTGCGCAGTTGCTGTAAAACTAAAAGAAAGGTATAGTAAATATCATGTATTTATACAAAGTATAAATAATTACATATTACTACTAAAAAAAATAGACATCATGGTTAAAGTTGCAATGAAAATAAGCGCAGAATATAAATTTGTAATTGATACAAAAGATGTGGTAAGAGCATTAGAATTTTTACTTAACCTATTTGAAGACCTAGTAACTGCTGGAGATGTAAAAGATATAAAAAACAAATTGGTATCTGGTACTTTTTCAACAGAAAAGGTATTAGATGAAGCAGTTAAAAATATTAGCGATAGTGATACAGTAATTGATGTTGAGGGTGATGATGGTGACGCTACAAAATCCGGTAGTGATATACTAATATCCAATGATGCAATAGTAAGAAAAGAAAATATTTTTAAAAGAATGAGAACAAGTATTTCATCAAAAGTTCAAAGTTTCAAAACAGGATTTAAACAATTTAGTAACAGAATAAACCAAAATAAGTTATCAAAAAAAATTGATAAAGGAGTTACTAAGTTGGGATTGTATTTTGCAGTACTACTAGGTGAGATGAATATAATTTTAAATGTATGTCAAATGGGTTTAATAGGTGATCGTAACGAAGGCTCAATATCTACGTCAAATCGTAATGTAAAAAGTGATATACATTTTAAAAAAATGCTTGTAAGTTCTATGATATATAGAACGTTACAACTTTATAATATATTTGACACATGCGAAGCAACAAAATCCGGAAGTCAAGTAAAAGAAATAAAAGAAATGTGTAGTCCTTCTAAAAAACAAGAGCATGTTAGAGAAGTCGAAACAGAAAGGGAGAAGATACGCAACGTTTTTTTTACCACCGAGTATCCATTGTATACTCCCCAAATTACTGCCAAAAGTAGCGATGATAAAGTTCCAGATCCATTAGCAGCTCTTAGAGATGTTATGCGTCGTTTTAATACAGAAATTAAAACAGAGTCAGAAGCAAATGCATTTTTAAAAGCTATACATGATTTTGACGAAAAAAATTAGTACAAGTTAAACATGAAAGTAGTCGTCCAAAAATGCTTTTGAATATAACTCGTCGATATGTTTAACTACTCTAGGGGGTTGTTTTACTTCTTTTTTAACTTGTTTTTGCATAACTTCATCTCCACTTTTTATAAACAAATTTTGGGGTGTTTTAGGTATATGCATTTTGGGCATTACCTGCTGTTTATTTACATTCTGCATTTTATTATATCTCTTTATTGTATATTATATTTCTATATTTATATAATATATTGTAAAATATGCCTCAAAAAACGCGTACTGCTAAAAAACCCCTAAAAAGAAAAACCAAGACTGCCAAGACTGCCAAGACTGCCAAGACTCTTAAAATATTAAATCGCACCCCTACACCTTACCCGTTTTCCGTCGCTTCTATTGTTTCCCCGACCGGTAAGGAGGTGGGGGCGATAACATCCTCGTCGATGGCGATGAGAGCGGTATCACATGACGGCAAAAACTGGCACGTTGATACGGATGTAAACGGCGTAAAAAAACACGCCGATATTACAAACCCGAAAAATCTTACAAACTCGCAAATCATGGATATATTAGCATACCCAGCAGCAAAACAAGACCTAAAAACACGCCTTTTAGAGGAGTTTCACAATATGCGTCAACCAATTATACCATTACTCGCACAACGCTTTGGAGAACCGCAAATACAGTACAAGTATATTTATAAAAAT
>Ga0255209_1000338_pt1 | contig 15885 bp, 18 predicted proteins | sample Miss_Miss_RepC_8_FD_183026 | JGI IMG/M metagenome (GOLD analysis project Ga0255209, IMG submission 183026) | Freshwater microbial communities from Mississippi River, Louisiana, United States - Miss_Miss_RepC_8d | ecosystem: Environmental > Aquatic > Freshwater > River | place: USA: Louisiana...
TTATCAGCAGATACTTTCCTATTAATGTATGCGACTCTAGAACTTGTTTTGGTGAGAGACGAGCAAACCATTGAAATTTACTGCGTTTCAAAATTTCGTGTTCTGGAATATAGATACCTGCAGCAGTAGGTGATATTGGGACATCATTATCTGCAAGTAACTCTTCAATAAGAACAGGTTTATTTGTTGTGGTTTTTACACCAAGTTCTTCTGCTGGAATAATACTGACTGCGTTCGGGGTTGCCGCCTGTTTTGCCATCCACCATAGTGTCGTTTCTCCAGTAAAGTCCATATCCTGTGTATGGTCTTTATTATTTATAGCCATAAGATGTTCCATATACTCTTTCATCACTGGGTCAAACTTTCGGCAGCCCATTATCTTTGTTGATGGAGAATATTGTTTCTCAGATGCGAGAGATGATATCGTTCGGAGTTCACCAATGACGACATTTGCTTTTTCAATATGCGCGTCATATAACGACCGAAGGTCGTGGAAGCAAATAAATGAACTTGGTAGAACAAACCCACCGTAAATATGAAGGATAGTTGCGAGCGCTAAGTCGCGCATATGTGTGCGCAAAGGACGCGGAAGGTCTTCTACTTTAGTCCGCCACTCTGGGATAATCTTCACAAATGCGTCGTCATCGATGAGGCATACATTAAAGCTCTCGCCACAATGCTCTATAATATTGCGAATCGTTAAATATTGATAAGGTTGATTCAAATTATCACTCGTTCTTGTTCCAAAACTCTCCCACGACCTTGCATTCTTGTCAAATTCAATATGAACCCATAAAATCGGTTTATTGTTTTTAGTGAGACTACTGTCATTGAGAAGATATTTCTGGATGAGTTCACCGTCATTATACTGTTCTTGTATATCGATTGTTTTCTTGTATTTGTTATAAATGAAACCAATCAACATAATAAGGAGATAGGCGATTGCCAGTTTCACGACTTTATTTTCAAACATAATGAAATGAATGGAATGAAATGGAATGTCTATTATATTACCGAGAGATTAGTTTTCCAGCCTGAATATATCTGAATATAACTTCTTATGAATATCCCGAGAGATTTCGTCCTGTTTGGCTAAAATGAATGCGCGTCTTGTATCTTCCTCGTCCTGCCTCATCCGCGACTGCTCGTAAATACGTTCTTGTTCTTGTTTACTCGTTTGGCGATATACGTCCCGGCGTGATTGGTCTCTAAAGGTCTGTAGTTCATTTACAGTATTAAATCTACGGGTTTTATAGTAGTCCTCTTCGGTTACAGGAATAACCGTCTCGGTATGCGCTTTCTTTAAGTCTTCGTAACGGAGATTTCCGAATATACCACTAGAATACTCTTGGGGACGTTCTCTCGTCAGGTCGTATCCTCCTACAGCTGCACTACCTCCGCCACCAGCATAGTCTAATTCGTGTCTCTCAACAAGCGCGTATTTATTCCGTAATTCTTGCTTTTTTTGATTCAGACGAGCGACTTTATCTGCCCAAGATGAACCATCGTTTTCTTCACTATTACCAGTATGACCCGTTGTATCGTCATTTCCGCGAAACCACGCTTCATATCCACTCTCTGATTCTTCATCTTTTAGACGGTATTGAATGAACTTTTCATTAAACCATTGATTAAATTCGCTCACTTTCATCGCCTTGTCTTTTGCATTTGTGCTTCCTATACCGGCCATTTCATCCAGACGGCGTTTCATTCTCTCGTGTGTTGCTTCTGAATAATCATCTACATCACCGGAATCAGGACGATATCCTTCCGACCGCATCAGGCGGTTGTAGTCTACAACTGATTTAGCCGCTGCACTATCCCCATCTATCGGGACATATGGCGCACGAAGTGTATCTTTTCCGATACATCTAGGGTGTGCAGAAGGCAGTGTTGCACTAGTATTTCGCGGCGTTCTCTCGGCGCGTTGCGTATAATGCTCGTCGGTCGCAGGATGACGCACCGTATATATCTGATGAAGTATACGATACGCTTTTGTGAAAAATAGGAAATACTCCTTGGGAAGTTGACTTTTATCCGGATGCGTCTTTAAAACAGCGAGCTTTGCACGCTTTAGATCTTCTTCGTTGAATAACGTTGGAAGATGGAAGAGCGAGAGAATATCCGAGAGATTATAATTGTCAATGTTTAAGTCGAGAGATTCCATCGTTCCCCTTTAACACGAGACAATAATGATACATACATTTATAATTTTATGTTATTTACGGAAAATCACATAAATTCGCGATCTATTACTTTTATACTTTAGCGCATCTGGCAAAGAATGCAACGATGTCGGGTGGATTTGCGCCAGTGACGGAATCATCTGGGATAAATTCAGTATTCCCTGCCTTGTAAAAAAGGAAAACGGGGATGCCATTGACCATTCGTTTCTGTTTCATAAATGCGTAGAAATCTAGAGAATCATCCACATTGACTTCATAACATTCGGTTGGATGTCCTAATGCCGAGAGATTGGCAACTTGCTCTATCGCGAGTGTTTTAATAGTTTTACAAGGACGACACCAATCTGCAGTGAGTTTCAGGATAGTATGTTTATTCTGCTTGGAATTGAATTCAAGAAGTCCCTTAAATGTTTCGCGGGTAAGTTCGACCGGGGTGAGAGACATTTAGAAGTGAATATATAATAATCATATTTTTAGTTTTTATATACATTATGCGCAATAAAATATACGTATAATGTATAACAAATGTCTTCTTCGCCTGAATAGTTACCTGTGGAAGATGATGGTTCCAATTATTATGTTATCATAAATGGTGACAAACACATTATACTTCCGAATGCGATTATTTATAAAAAAGGTGGCTCGGACGATGAGTATATAAAATTAGGGACAATAAAACAAAATGCTGAAATACGAACTTTCCAAGAAAATACATTTTTTATAAAAAATAACTCAAGTCAATACGAACATACAGGTGGTCGTAAATCCAAACGTTCCCGTAAATCGTATTCATCTAAAAAGCGTGCATTGAAATCCAAGCGCATTCGTAAATCTTCACGTCGTTATTCAAGACGTAGGTAATTCCATTCCATTCCATTCCATTCCATTCCATTGGATAAAATCCAAAGTCCGTGACTTTATCCAATTCATTATACAAAAACTGCAAGATTCGTGTATATTCGTAAAATAGAGAAACTCCAGTATTTACAAAATTTGACCAATGGCGTAGAAAGATAAATTTGAAAAGTCGGCCGTCGGCCAAAAATATTTCGTTTGAAATATGAAAAATCTATGGAAAATATTCCGTTTGAAATTAGAAAATATTGAATATCTCTCAACTTTTATACTTTGGAATTATGGCGGGGCTACGCCCATTGCGGCCCCCCATTCCGGACACCGACAAAATGATACAAAATGATATCTCAGCGGGATTACCGTGTGGTTTTGACATACTACCTCAAAACTTTATGGTAAGGATGGTCACAAAAAAATGTCTCAAAAATTTGGACATTTATAAATGTCCATTTTGGCTATAGCGCCGGAGACTTTTGAAACAACACGAAAAAACACGTTTGTGACTGATATGCTCTCAAAACCGATTTTTGGACGAAAAAAACGCTGACTGACTTTTTTTGAAAATCCGTGAAAAAGTGTGCAAACTGGCCCCCGGCCGAACCCCAAAATGGACATTTTTGTAAAATGGTATATAATGGTATATAAATGGTATAAAAATGTCGCAAGGGGATTGATGGTTTGATAAAAATCGCCGGACCAAAAATGTCGCAGCCCGATATGGTCTCGTAGCGGGATAGTTTTCAACTGAAAAATATCGCAAGGCGATAATGAATCACATTTTGTTCTATGTTCTATAATAATGTGCATATGAATATAAATATAAAATATAATGTAAGTATAAATGATATTCTCTTGTGAAGTATGTCATATATATACAACGAATCGGTCAGACTATAAGAAGCATATTGAAACAAAGAAGCATATGAAATTGACCAAAATAAATGTATCAACAGTAGATGAAAATGCATCCAATGATGATAAAAATGATATATACGCCGTTCCTATCCCCGAAAACCAGATAGTATTGAACGTATCTGAATTGCCAAATACGAAAAAGCGAAGGTATAACACGAATGCGAAGCGGTTGAAATTATCGTCATACAATAAAGACCAAGTCTGTAAATATTGTGGGATTGGGTATTCGTATTCATCTGGATTATACCGTCATATGAAAAAATGCGCTGGAATACCGCAGAATGAAAATCAAAGCCAACAAACAAATGCAGTCGTTCCAAATATGAACGGTGTAATCAATACTTTATTATGCGAAAACAAAGAATTCAAAAAACTGATTTTGGACGTGATTAAAACGAATTCTGAAATCATTAAGAGTAATCAAGAATTAGTAACATCGCAACACGATGCAACGAGTAAAATGTTAGAAATGTGTAGTAAAACGAATGCGGCTTCCGTGACAAATAATATATATAATCATAAAGGGGATAATAATAATCACTTCAACCTCAATGTGTTTTTAAATGAAAAGTGTAAGGATGCTATGAATATGTCTGATTTCGTAAATTCAATTGAAGTAACGATTGAGAGTATGGAGTATCTTGGTGAACACGGATATGTGGATGGTATATCTACCATTTTTATTGATAATCTGAAAAACACCGAAATTAGTAAACGTCCAATTCATTGTAGTGACCGAAAACGAGAAATATTATATGTAAAGGACGCTGACAGGTGGGAACGTGATGGTGTGAATAGTCAAAAATTAAAGAATGCAGTGAAGATTGTTGGGCATAAACACGCTGGATTGGTGAATAAATGGGCGGATATACACCCTGGTTGCGAAAAAAGCTACAGTATCGAAAATGACCGGTATTTGAGTATTTGTCGTAATATTAGCGATGGAGATGATGATAAAATCTTGAAAGTCGTCAAAAATATTGCAAAGGAGACCGTGATAGAAAAAGATGCGCTGATGTAGACATCATCATCATACTATGCTTTACTAATTTCTTGAACCAGTTCAGTCACTACCACATAAATGATATACCCTGTTACAGTTATGAGAGGAAAGTATTCAATCATATTATATACTATTAGAATATAGTATATACTACATTAGACCGTATATTCGTATGGCTACGAATCTATAACCCTGCAACCGCCCGCTCTAATTCCGCAATCTGAATATGCGGCAACTCGGTATGCGCCTCCCAGAAATATTTACAATATGACCACTTAAAGTCCAGTTTATCGCAGTAATAATGTGAGTAATACTTCCTCAGTTTCTCCGCAACCAATGGAGGCAAAAGTCCGTGTGATGCCATCGGAAGAACATAACATAATTGGACGATATCGCGGACAGGATTCTTAACCGGTATACCCTCTGAAAACAACGCAGTATCTAAATGTGGAATATAACGCATCAAATCTACCAATAGTGGGGCATAAGGGTATTTGTATGTCCACCGCCAATCTACACAACCACTAGAATAATACCGCATTGTCCATTCCAACCCTTCAATATAGTTCACGCAAATCATCTGAAGTCGGTCAACATTGCCGCCGCTGCCATTATTACGTCTCCTGTCTTTGGCGTAAATATCCACCCCGAATAATGCATCATAATACCGATATTCCCAATTCTCACGAAACGGGTCAATATATCGTTCTACTGCACGTTCTTGCAATGGGATAGTCATAAACTCTGATAATGAATGACATCGTTCCATATTCCCTACCAATTGAACCACACGATTACACGCTATTTTAGTGAGGTCGCGAATATCCACTGCAGGAACACTCTTCGCTTCTACACCACTTACATTACTCGTCGGTGTTTGGCCCAGACCCCCCATTTTGTCGCCGCCACTGCCACCGCCTCCACCGAACCGCTGTTTCTCTTGTCTACTGCGTATCTTATGCTCATTCATAAACCGATTATGCTCAGTTTCGGCTAATAGGCTAATAAATGCACGCATTGTCTTCCAAACAATCATGGGACGTCCGTCTGGCGACGCACGCGTAACTAGATACTCTTTACTTTGCCGAAACATATTTGCATACGTTTGAAGCAATACCGTCATTCCGTTTGACCGTAAATTTAAGGAAGGGAAATGCGGCATAAAATCATTGCCGAGCATAAATGTCATTACTATGTAATCATCAATTGCTGCGACGACATTTGATGTAATACGCGGTGGTGATGATGTATTGTCCATTCCATCTTTCGCATCCTTTGTATTATGATACTCGTCGGATGCTGTAGTGCTTGCATCTGAAATATAGACATCGCGGTCACCAGTATTAGCGGCTCCTTGTGCAACTTGAGTTGTCGTCTCGCGCATTACCGCCTCCAACGAACATGCAAATGCCGGAATATCTAAATAATACTGGTCATTGCTGGAAAGTGTGCTATCTAGTGATTGGATGAACTCCGGCGTATCGCGATACAAATATATATTTTCAGAAATGTGAAGATGATTCAGGCAAAGCATAATAAGGTCAGCATCTAATCCGTAGATGAGTGTAGTCGTCTTCTGATGGTATTTGGCATTTTCGCGAATATATTCAAATATTTTATGCTCACCTTCGCCAGGTATATCACTTCCAGAGTAAATATATTCAACGGTTGTTCCGATAATACTCGCCTTTTCCGCGCAATAATCACGCATTCTTTGATTCAATCTCGTCATAAATCGCGTGCCTGGTGTAATCGCTGACGTATTCCAAGCCTTGGCCTGCGTCGGTGTTACGCCACGTTTAATAACACCTTCCATCGGATCCAATAATGCATTCTTTTGTGAAATTGTCTGTTCTACTACTGTAGTAAACCACGACTTATATCGTCTCTCACGCTGTTGGTTCAATTTAGCAACTGGTGCTACGCCATCAAAGGCAATTAAAATCTTATCAGACGGACGAAACATCGCCACATATTCGTTTATTTTTTCACACACTGTCTTGATGAGGAGTGCCTCGTAATCATCATTTGATAATCCGTGGGTTGTCCCTACGATACGCACTGCGTCGTAGATGAGTCCATTTGTATCCATATATAAATTATGAATTCGGGGTAATCCGCTCAACTTTTTAATAATATGTTTGTATTGCTTGACAATATTTGAGAAATAACTTGGAATACCCATTATGACAACCGCAGGATAGTTGTGTTTGTTATAGTTCTTTATCGGAATGTGTTTAATATCAATTTTATTCTAAGCCGTAGAATATATCGTAGAATACGATAATTATAATACTATAATTATATAACACTACATCGCACGTGAAAATGACACTTCAACTCACGTTCTCTAATGTCATCCAACTCTTCAGTATTTTCGCACCTCTATTTTTAGGCACGTTTCTCGTCTTGATTTCCGTATTTAACCAGAATATAAAGGGAATGATATATCTGGGTGGTGTGTTAATTGCATCCGTCTTCAACTATATGGTGAGTATAGTGATTGGTAGTGAACCTCTAGAAACAGAAGGAACTATATGCAATATTGTGGAATTCCCACTCGTTCCTTCACGCTATAATGTCCCCAATTACAACAGTATGTTTATCGGATTCACGTTAATGTATCTTCTCCTTCCAATGTTAAGCAATAATCAAATCAACTTCTGGATTATTGGAACCATTGTTAGTATATTTGCAGTAGACGCTTATGTCAAGCTTCAGTATTTTTGCACAGTGCCTCGTGGTATTACGATTGGTGCGATTGTCGGGGTATCTCTCGGCGCACTCTGGTATTTATTATTTAAATTAAATAATTTTGAAAGTTTACTGTTTTTCAATGATTTGACGAGCAATAATGTAGTGTGTAATCGCCCAAAGAACCAGACATTTAAATGCTCTGTATATAAGAACGGGCAAGTGATACAGGACTTGTAATTCGTTTGTTGTGATGTAACAAAACCTATATGCTAGTAATCATTATATACATTATAATATCATCATAATGTATATTAGAATGCCGCGTAATACACGAAAAGCACCGACGGCTAGTGCGACATTATTTACACGCGGCACTACAAAAAAAGGTAATGACGGAAATAAATGGACGATTGTCGTTGACCACCGAGGCGTGAAAAGATGGCAACGCACGATGAAATTACGACGCGCCGACTCCGACAACAGTGTTTGGGGGAAAAATAAGCCGCTTGAACAGTTATGGCGAAAGCTTGCGTCAGGTAAGAAAGTCGTCGTTATTTACGCCACGCGAACTCACCGCATCGTTGATGTTCCCGCGAGTAAACCCGAAATGAAGAAATTTTTTGATGAATGCGACAGTGACCCGAATATTGTCGCAGTTTTATCATCAAATATGTCACAGGACGCATATGAAGTGTTTCTATATCCGAAAGCTCGCGACAGCAGTGTTCAATCCGTCATTTATAACTATAATAAGTATTTCAAATCGTCAGGACCGATGCCAGCAGATATGGTAAAGAGTGGTTTTCCTGCACAAAAGAAGGTGTTGTATCCAGCGTAAATGACACAAGCACGCACAAGAACACTAATTATAAAACTTTCCGTGATTTCGCACAATCCACGCTGAAAAGTCTGAAAGCAATAATTGCTTGTGAAATCCGTTAGTAAACATTTTTAGGTTGCCGCCATTAGAACGCTCACCGTATATCTTGAAAAAATACTGGACTACATCGGATGTCTTTGCCCGTTTATACAATTCATCAGCTTGTTCATATGTAAAAGCCGGTTTTTTCTTTCGTTGATTGACTACATTATGAAAATCAACTAGAAAATAATGGAGTTGTTCCTTTGTAGTGATTTGTGCTAATATACGAGTGTGCTTTGTCATATATTCTGTTGCGTGTTGCGTGCATTCTGGACACGGTAAATTTGCACATATACGTTGTATGAATTGAATCAAATCCGTCTTTATTTCTGCGAAATCGCTAGGAACAGCTTTGTATGCTAATGTATGGAATAAATACCATACACACGGTCCCCATATACTTTTTGAAACCATTACAATATTTACTGATGATAATCTTTATAATATCATATAACTATATGAATATAAAAAAAATACAATGTTATATTCATAGAATAAGTTCCATCGGTCGTGTCCATCTATATGAATCAATCCGGATTTGAATATGAAATAGAAGGAGATGTTGATTTTTTCAACGAGCTGAAAGAAATGGCGACTACATCTGCGACTACCAATACTACCGGACAACGATGTTTAATTACTGATGATTTGTTACGTAAAGACCACGTTACACTTGAATGCGGGCACAAGTTTAATTATATTCCGCTGTATAAAGAAGTGTTATTCCAAAAATGCTTTTCGTTGCCTAAAAATATATCTTCAAGTATCATCACAAAGTATATACCATCAACCCTTCCAACATATCAAAACCAGAATTCAAACGTAGTTTCCATAATGTATAACAGCTCATATAATCTAGAAACGACCAAGCTTGAGTATAATGAAATCAAATGTCCGTATTGTCGGTCCATCACTCCATATATTCTTCCTTACTATCCATACCCAGAGGTATCTAAAGTTAAGTATGTGAATATTCCGTCCAATATGTCACTTCCTAGCGCACCGTGTGAATATGATAACTTTATATCATCCGGTGGCGTAAATGACTCTACTACCTCTTGCAAGTCGTTATGTGTGTATAATGAAAAATATGATATGATGTTATGTAATAAACATCTGAATAAGTTGGAAACAACGACCACGACAAATTCGTCATCGCGCAAAACTAGAACATCTCTCAAAACTAACACGAAGACGCATAATGATTACGAGAATATTATTATTTCACATCATAATCCAGCGACAACTACGTGTTCGTTTGTATTGATGTCTGGACCTCGTAAAGGGTGCTTATGTGGAAAACCGATGTGGATACCGAAAGAGAATAACGGTTCATATACACCACTCGTTATAACCAATGGCGGGGCTTTTTGTAAAGCACATTATGCGAAAGGAAGTCTACTGTAATTTTTACATTGATACATTATAACGTATTGTGGATTATTTGTAAATAATTTATTATTGCTATTATATAAATAATAAAATTAGAATGAATCATCGGGATACTCCTACACGAAGTGAAAGTCCTAGTAGTCTTAAATATAAACGGAAACGTAAAAATGATTCCCATTCTAGATATCGTGATGTTAAACAAAATACTTCTGTTTCACCTCTTCCTGTAGAAACTAATATAAATGATATACTTATGTCAGCATCAAGAATTGAGTTTGTCCAAGATGATAGCGTTTATTCATTTATTTTTTATGGGACAGTTTCTGCACCGTTTTGTATTGATAGCGTAAAATTTGAAACGTTTTGTATGAAAATTTCATTTGTGAACAAAACGACATCCGTCGTCACGTTCACACATACTACTACAGTTGAAGATGAAGACGTAGAAAAAAGAGTAATAAACGAAAAAGTATTAGAAAAAGAAGTAACTAATCAAAAAAAATTATATGATAGTTTTGTATTATCTCCGTTTGTTCCTCGTGTTTTTGCTGCTAGTGTTTTTACGAACAAAGAATTCAATGATATTATTTCATCCTTGCAGCAGAAGCAAGTATTTTCAGCGAATGCTGATAAAACAATGATGTCAATTTTACGACATTTACACGCAAATAAAAGTTGGAATGTTCATATATTTTTGATGGAGTATATGGATGAAAAATATAAAACATTAGATGAACGTTCGTTTACTATGTCTTTAATGGGAAGTGAGACAAAAACCTTTGACCCAACAAATATCAGAACTGGATATTTACATATGGCCGCTAATATTGCTTGCGCTGCATCCTCTGTGGGCCTTATCTTATATGATGCACATAATAGAAATGGATTATCAGATAGTCAGGGAACCGATGTGCGACTAATTGATGTTGGAGATGCTTTTGATTTGCACAACGATGATGATACTAGCAAATTACAAAGGATGTTCAATACTATGTTATCAAAAATATCCGAAAATAGTAAAGAACTATTACCGTCATTATGTTCTTTTTTTGATGTTGATGAACCTAGTAAACTTCCAGAACGTTTTTACGACAATCTAAGGTTTTCTGATTTTAGAACACAAGTAGATGTTTCAATTCAAGATATTCATCGCACGTTGATAATGATAGCATTTATTGATTTTATGATGAATACACCTGATAGAGATTCTTATAGTTCACGTCATTCTAATTGTCGTTGCAGATATACTATGGAAATTATATACGGTAAAAACAGTTTTATAAATTTTAATAGTTTTATTATAAATACGAAATGCAGACCAAGATTGTCTGTTGATGATTTTAATCAAAACCTAAATATCGTTAAACAAATTATAATGGGTATAATAAAACCAGAATCAAAAAAACTAATAAAACGCCGTAGCACGTGTTCAATATTAGGTGGTAAACATAAAAAAAAGTATAAATATTATCATATAAAAACAAAAAGATATCGTAGAATAATAAAATGAGTATCTGTTTGTATTTCTACATCTTCATAAAGACATTATTCGCACGTGAATTACCTGGAACAGGTTGAAGTGGACATAAGACTGACGATGGCGGACTTGATTTCTGTAATTTCGCGCGACGAACCGAAATAGAAGATGAACCCACACCTGAACCTGCAGTATACGACGCGTTTTTGTTATTATTATGGACGTCACCCATCAATGTTAATCTCACACGTCTAAGCATTTATAGTATATTATATCACGATATAATAATACCGTGATATAATAATACCGTGATACCCAAATGAATTTTATTAAGCGTTATTTGCCAGATACATTATCGCGACGTGATAAATTGCTTCAGCGAAATGAACTCGTGAAATCACGTAAGTTATACAAACGCCACAAATATTATACACGTCGCAAACCGATTCGTTCATTTACATCTAAACCATCCAAACATATTGCACGCGCGAGAAAGATTTATGGGATAGAGAATATTCGTCCGACGAGAGAATTGGCTATACGAACCGGATGTTCACTAAAAGGACTCAATCAAATTGTCCGAAAAGGTGAAGGTGCATACTATTCGTCAGGTTCTCGCCCGAATCAAACGCCACAATCATGGGGGAATGCACGTCTTGCAAGCGCAATTACTGGAGGAAACGCATCGGTCATTGATTTTCACATATTAAAAAAAGAATGTCGCCGTGATAAACCCGCATATCGTTTAGCACAAAAACCGCGAAAATAATTGTGTATTTTTTATATTGTTTATAATTATATTATATCAATGAATACTGCACCTATTCCTACACAAATGAATCACGACTCGTTGCATTCTGAACCGCCTCAATGCACGGATTTGATTCACGCATCACAAATTATATCAACTAAACCTACCGATGATGAAACCGTAAATACCAGTCAAGCCGCACCAAATATAACCAAAGACCAATTGAAAGAATATTTGCGTCAATGGGTTCGTGTTGAAAATGAAATCGGAACTCTTAATGCTGAAATTAAGAAGCGCAAACTTATTCACCAACAACTATCGTCGTCATTGTTGAAAGTTATGCGGCAAAATGAAATAGACTGTTTTGATTTGGCAAATGGCCGTATTGTCTATTCCAAAACAAAAACACGCGCGCCTCTCAACAATGGTCAACTCAAAACTGCACTCACTAAGTATTACAAAGACGACGTCGAGAAAGCAAACAATCTTACCCAATTTTTATTAGCGTCTCGTGTAGAAAAGACACGGGAATCCATAAAAATGAAAATTCCGAAAAACAAATAAATAGTTATGTTATATTGCTAGTAGTAGATATAACATATAGGAATACAAACAATGTTCGGCGGTGTTGGTAAAAAACATATAGTGCGAAAGATATTGGCGGCGACTCGTCACAAAGAAAAAGTGGAGGAACACGAGACAACCGAAACGGGTAAAGAAAATACGTCGTCTAGGTCTAGGTCTAGGTCTAGGTCTAGGTCTAGGTCTCGTAGAAGTGATACGCCTAGTTATGTAATAGATGACGATACCGATACCGATACCGATACCGATACCGATACTGATACTGATACTGATACTGTGAAGAATGAAAATGACGATAGAGATGCATACGACCCCGATATAAATGATTATATAACCACATTAGGTAGTTCCGATATCACCGGATATCATATACACTATCTGTTTTCAGAAGAAGAGTTGGATTATGATATTGAAGAATTCGCTGACCAACATTCAGAAATTACAGAATTCCAACTTATTATTTATCGCATCCACGCGGATAATACAACACCGTTTTTAGATTTTTTATTTTATTATGAAAAAAATAAATGTAGTCTCCCATACTATCATCATAAACGTAAACATAATATACGTAAAGAAACTGATGGTATAATGGATAAGTTATTTACAAGTAAATACCGGTATAAAGGTTTTTTTCACGACGTAGTTACAGATAAATGCTTTATATTTTATGAAAAATATATGAACGCACCTACTACCACACATCCCGAAGTTGAGAAATTAATATCGCTCAAAAAAACACACAATTGGTTTTGGTTATGCACAACAGAAATCATTTATCAAAAAAAATATATGAAAATACCCATAAGTGATGATGCAGTTGATTTTTTTATTGCATATCCGACAGTAGGTGTATTAACAGCTACAATCCCTGTTACTGTCAACCATTTACATTCAGAACCGATTGAAGCTCCATCTATATTATATTATGGATCTAGTTTTTGTTATGCGAAAAATACTGCATTATATGGTCTAAAACGAGAACCGATTATCGCGCGATATGGACCTTTTTATTATTTTACAACATTAGAGCATTCCTATTATTGGGCGTGTTATCATAATACTAGAAATGAAATGATTCGGCGTGAATCGGACAGTGGCGGTATCTCGCGATATGCTGTATTCACAAAACGAATGAATACTGTTTTTATGGATGATGAGTATGATAAAGAAATTGTTAAAAAATATATTGACCGAAAAAATATGTTTGAAACTAAAATAAATGAGTATCGGCATAACCAAGAAGTGTATCATCCTGGGAAATTTGATAGCATTTATAGTTATGATTATTCCTGGACATTATCATATGACACGATATATAACGGTGTTTATGCTCACGATATCAAGAATATAATGCATCCTGTATGGTGTGTTAATAACCATCATCATTTTGAACTTTTGTCGTATTATAAAGTCAATACGGATGACATTCCATTACATTATGACCTATCGTATTCGGAATACAATATGATGTAATATTGTGTAAAGAATATATAACAGTTTTACGTTTCATTACAAAATGGGATTATTTGACAATAAGTTTTATAATTTTATTATGCTACTATTTGTTAGCGGAATTATCGTTCAGATAATGAAATTTGTTGACATTGAATATGTGTTTTATATTAGTTATTTGTTGTGGTTCATTGCAGTTGGTATCTTTGTTATTGTTCTTCCAAGAGGGAATAGTTCGGTTATTTAGAGAATAAAATATCATAGTTTAACATAGATATAATGACAGAAGGTATAACATATAACACTGAATTAGAACAGCTTTTGAAAGAAAATTCGGAAGAATGCGAATCTCTTTCTATTCTTCATCGTATGTCGTATGAGAAATACAATAAACGGTCAAACTACATTAACATTCCTGTTATTATTTTGAGTAGTGCGATTGGTTTTATTACAGGTATTGACTTACAATATGATAGAATGAACATTATTTTAGGTGTAGGAAGTGTTTTCGTTGGAATCATTAAATCGGTAGACACTTATTTTCAACTCGCCAAACGCGCTGAGTCGCACCGTATTTGTTCATTACAATTCTCTCAAATATCAAAAAAACTCCAAATTGAACTCACACTTCATCGTCGTCAACGAGCAACTGCAGAGAATATGATGAATATTGTAAAAACAGATATAAAAAATATGCAGGATATTGCACCTCTTATAGATGACGATATTATTGAGTTATATAATGCGAAATATCGCCGATATAAGAGAGTAAAAAAACCCAATTTTGTAAACGGACTCACTGAAGTTAAAGTGAACCCTTATAATAATGAACGTGAGTATGAATTTGCAAGTCGTCAGGGAAGTCGTGAAGCAAGTCCGAACAATGATGAACTACGAGATGATACACGAGCACCATCCGTGCCGGTAATACCAACATTCTCTCAGCAACAGCAACAGCAACAGCAACAGCAACAGCAACAGCAACAGCAACAGCAACTTCCCAAACAACCGTCAATAGAGTATAATAATGATGATGTAAGTGTCGGACCCATACAACCATCAATTATAAACATCACAGGAGACAATACTAATGGTAATGGTAATGGTAATGGTAATGGTAATATGGATAATAATCAGCAAATATTACAAATGCTTAAGCAAATCCAATCATTTACACCAACGAACTCAAATTCAAATTCAAATATACCACCACAAGTATTAGTGTCTAGAGCAGCTTCACCTTCTGGAAGTATACGTAGCGCATCGTCAATACATCTTGGTGAGATTCAAACAGACAATAACGGAAATCCAGGTATGAATATATGAAAAAATTGATTATGGATTATAATAACAAATAGATATACAAATCTGTAGTGCATATCTATTACAATGGAAGCTGTGAAATTAAAACCGAATGGAACTGTATCATCCGCATCATCTCATAAAAAGAGGAAAAGTGAACAGGATTCTGCGAGTAAAATAGAAGAAAGAATGGAGGGAGGAATTATAGTGTGGCGCATAGAAAAGAAGAAAGTAGAAAAGAAAAAAGAGAGAAAAGAGGTAAAAGAATAAGAAAAAGAAAAAATTGAAAAGAAAAAGAGAGAAAGAAAGAAAAGAAGCGAAGATGGAAAGAGTATTGCGAAAGTTGTG
>Ga0255209_1000342_pt1 | contig 15750 bp, 15 predicted proteins | sample Miss_Miss_RepC_8_FD_183026 | JGI IMG/M metagenome (GOLD analysis project Ga0255209, IMG submission 183026) | Freshwater microbial communities from Mississippi River, Louisiana, United States - Miss_Miss_RepC_8d | ecosystem: Environmental > Aquatic > Freshwater > River | place: USA: Louisiana...
ACGATCATGTCGGGCAGATCTGGCAGACCGCCGCGGTTTTTGGCCTGTCTTCCGATGGAGAGGTTCCCTCAGGCCACAGTCCCTCAAATTTACTGGAGCACAGCTGGGCGTTTACCAACGCGATTTGCAAGGAGATGGAGTGCCGAATGCCTGACCTCCTTGTCGTCCAGGGCGAGTCGCTTCTCGCGATGTTGGCAGCCCAGCAGGCCTTTATGCGGCGTGTTCCTGTGATTTATTTGGTTGCGTCGTCCCATAACGGACTGCGAGACTCAAAGGGGCCACAAAACTCGTATCGAAAGCTGCTCACTGCAATCTCTACATTTCAATGTGTTACCAACGAGGCGGACCTGATGCAGCTGAGAGCGCACGGTGTGCCAGCTTTTGAGATTGGCATCACGGGCGATACCGTGGTGGACGCGATCGATACGGTCACAAAGTATGGCGTGCTCAACGGCAGCAAGGCCGTGCGCGGCCCCGAGAATGGGCGAGCCGCCACACAAATTTTGGTCCCATTGGGGACTTCTGCCCGCTGGGTCGGCAGCCTCACCGATTTTGCGCTGGCGATCGCTGATCTCGCTCAGTCAGCGTCAAGGTATGAATTTACGATCGTACTTGAGTCTGATGCGGTTTGCCGCGACCTCATGAGTGCGATTCTCGGATCAACCCCAAACGTAACGCTGCGCGATCCGATGCAATATTCGGAATTTTTAAGGCTAATGCAGCAGCAGGATGTAGTGCTTGCCGATGGGCTTGATTACTACGATGAGGCTGTCGCCCTTCGTAAGCCAATGCTTTTGGCCCAGGATCGGGCTTCCGATCAGGATTTCGCCCCCCCAACCGGGCTGACATTGATCGGCTCGCGACGAGAGCAGATCGTCCAAGCTGTTCTTGACTCGCGACGGGCCAATGGGCAGGTGAAGCGCCAGCCGTCCAGCATTCATTCTTTGGGCGATGGGCATGCCGCCTCCCGAATTTTGCGCTTGATTATGAACTGGTCGCGTAATCAAATTCTGACTCCGCGCGCATTTGAACCATACCGCTCATGATGACTTACAGCCAAGCTTGTAGCTGCTTAGTCATTGCAGCAGCGTGATCTTTGCGTTTTGATAAAGGTTGTTACATGGATTGGCAGAGATATTCGGGTACAGATTACCGTTTAAGCGAACAGAGTTGGCCACCAGTGTCCCGCTGAGGGTGAACGACGAGCTCGAGCCACTGATCGTGACATCAGCAGCACTTAAATTCACCACCCCGGTGAGCCTGAGCCTTACTTTCGCTCCATTCAGATCCAGTGATCGGGAAGCGCCGGACTGGGGATGACTAATCACAATACCGCTTCCGGCTGCGCAGCCAGCCGGTGTGGGGGCAGAAAGCGTTATATCTCCCGAGAGCGATAAGTCCTGTGATCCGGGAATATACAGCGATACGCCCCCAGTACCACTTATGACTGTTCTATTGTTGGTATCAAGGCCGCCATTAAACACATAATTTCCTGAGGCAAACGTCGTGGCACCATTCAACTTGACAAGTGAGCTGTAAATTCCTGGCTGGCAGGTTCCTGATGTACAGCTTGAGCCAGAACGGACGACCAATGGCTGTCCATCCATATTTTTTGTGGGAATGGCGGCTGATGGAAGGCTTGGCAGAGGGGACGCCAGTCCAATGGGCGCAGGGGAGCAATTGCCGCATTGATCGGGGCTATTGCTGTTGTAGACCGAGATACTTCCGATGCTCCCCGAAGCGACTTGGATCCCGGAATTATTTGTTGAGCTGAGCGCCCCCCCGATATCTGCCGAACAGTTAGTCAGTGTCATGATGTTTCCACCGTTGGCATTAAAACTGCTCAGCGTGGTGACGCAGGACGGCGCCCGGGCATTGCGGCCTGCAATCGCGACTGCCTGTGCTGCTGCGGTAGGGCTGCCCAGTAGCCCCATAAAAAATGACTTCCATTCGGCGCTGGCGGTTGCCTGGGCGCAGTCCTGCTGGGCGGTCGAATTTGGACAGGCCACCGGATGAATGACTGTGACCTGCGCCCCGGCGGGGTTGGTCTCGGGAAATGGATTCACGCCCCCGCTGCCACAGCGGCTTGGATTGATCGCACAAGCTAAGGCCTGAGCATCAGCGACCGCTTGCAGGCGTGTTTTTTGTACATGGGTATATCCGACATCTACTGCAAGGCCTAAAAAACCGAAGAGTGCAAGCAAGAGAAAAGCGACGATTACCGCTACCGTGCCCTGTGGCTTTGGAATTCTTTTATTCATGAATCATGACCGATGTCTGGCTATAGGTTGAAAGGGCCTTTTCGCCGAAAAACCAGCCAACCCCTTTATAGGAATACGTCACCGTAACCGCCTGCGGCGCTCCGGTTCCAAAACCGCTTTCGGCAACAAAACTAACCTGTGGCGACCGCACACCATTAAAGGAAATCAGTCGGTTATGGGCATAGCTGTAGGCCACCTGGCAGGGATCTGCGGGAGCGGATGAAAAACTGTGCGTGCAGCCCGAGCCCGTGGTAGCGGTAGCACGCACCGCAGCCCATCGCGCCCCCTCTCGAGCTGCGTTGGTAATTACGGATTGGTCGTACATCAGTGCGCCGAAATTCACCGCGCCAAACACGAGCAACAGCAGCAGCGGCAGAATCAGCGCGAACTCAATGATTGCTGCACCCGCTGGTCTGTGATGACACAAAGATCGACGCTGACCGCGAAAAACTGCAAGTACGCAAATAATGCAATGCGCCCGCATCACTGCTTTCCTTCGAGGGTCTGTCCGAGCTGTTGCTGGATTGTGATTCCTGCAGGGCCAAGTAGGACCAGCAAGAGTGCCGGGAAGATGCAGAATATCAATGGAAACAAAAGTTTTGTCGATAGTGTTGCGGCGCGCTGCTCGGCGTTGAGCCGTCGGGTTAGTCGCAGCTGATCGGAGTGAATTTTCACTGCCTCGGCAATACCGGTACCGAACTTCTCAGACTGAATGATCATCGTCGCCCACGCGCGGATCTCCGCAAGCCCAGTCCGCTGAGCAAGATTCTGTAAGGCGGCGGTGCGGCCCGCTCCAGCGCGCAACTCAAGGCTCAGCACATGGAATTCATCGAAGAGTGCCGGCGATACTTGTCGGAATTCCTGCCCCACACGCTGAATGGCCGCGTCGAGTCCAAGGCCTGCCTCAAGACAAATCCGAATGAGATCCAAGGCATCCGGAAAGTGCTCTACAAGTTGACGTTGACGCCGGCGAATCAATAGCTCAAGCCCCACCACCGGAATCAGTATGCCGATCACCGCCCCCAGGAATGCAGAGAGCACAATACGCGTAGGTTCAACGAGGGCGATCCCGCTAAGCGAAAAAATCAATCCACCTGCTAGACCGAGTAAAGTACAGATCAGTGTTACACCGAGTAGCAGTGATGTTGCTGTGTATGTTCGATAGCCAGCTTGCGCAAGCTTCCGTTGTAGTTTCGAATCTTGCCAACCTTCCTCTTTGAATGCAGAAGGTAAATGACTGCCGAATTTCTGACGAAACTGATCGCCCATCGTGGCCAGCTGTGATGTCGCTTGATTTTTTAGCTGTATGCCAACCTCTTGAATTCGAGTTGTAGCAACTGCGTTGGCACCAGAATATCTGGTCAAAGCGAGCATCGCCGTCATCGCGACGCCGGTCACCACTGCAATAAAAAGCAAGGCAAGCGTAAGCACCAAGAGAGGATCCATGCTCATTCTCAAATCCTAAAGTGAATGATTTTTCTCATCCAGACAATCCCAATGATCATTAGAAAGACTGTGATTTGGACTAAAAAATAGCCCGCCGGATCGGTCCATAAAACAGCGACAAACTCTGGATTCACAGCGTACATCACCAGCGCGGTGCCAAATGGCAGCAATGTTAGAATCCAAGCAGAGAGACGGCCTTCGGCCGATAGCACTTGGCCGAGCTTGCGCAAGCGCTGACGATCCCGAATAAGATTCGATAAGCCAAGTAGCAATGATGTCAGGCTTCCTCCTGTCTGCAGGTGAATCAACACCGCAATTACGAAGTAGCGGACATCTTCACTGGCGTTACGAATGGAGAGCGATTGCAGCCCATCTTTCACTGAGCTTCCAAAGTTAATTTCTTCGAAAACACGGCGAAACTCCGAACCAATCGGCTCCGCAGCCTCTTTGCTAACGACGGACAATGCACCCGAGAACGAATTTCCTGCCTGCATTGCGCGTGCGACAGAGTCGAGAAAGTCTGGAAGCTGCTGATCCAGCAGGTCATTGCGCTTTCTTTTTCTGCGAATCGCAAACATTACGGGTAGCGCTACAGCACCAAAGCCCCCGGCTGCCGAAAGCCAGGCTGAAAAGTCAAATAAGAGAAGTACTCCAGTTGTGAGAATTCCACTCAGAAGCATAAGCAATAGAAATTGATCAGCTCTTTGGGTAATTCCTGCCTGAGTTAACAGAAACTGAAGTTGTCTTGCTATCGGTAGCTGCTGAAGCCAGGCGTCGATGGTTGGCCGCTCACTGAGTCTTAGGTCTTTTAAGAGCTGTGGGTGTCGTGACGCTTTCTCCGGAGTTGGATAGCGCTCTGATGGATTGGCCAGTCGCATCGCAGAACGGTAGCCCCACCAGACCTGAGCCGCGGCAATCACTGCTACAGATGCCGACGCAAAAAGAATTACAAGCGAAGCAATTGGCATTAGAGCGCTTTCTAAAATTAGGCAGCGAGGCGGTGCGGATCGAAGAATGTCTCCGGCAGGTAGAACCCCCGGATTGCGAGCCGCTCAGAAAACTTTGGGCGTATTCCGGTGGCAATGAAACCGCCGATGGGTCGCCGATCAGCTGTTACCCCTGACTGATGGAATTGAAAAATCTCCTGCATTTCAATCACATCACCCTCCATACCGGTGATCTCCTGGATGCTGGTAATTTTTCTTGATCCATCAATCAATCGACTGACTTGGATGACGGCGGTCAGGGCTGAAACAATCTGCTGCCGGATGGCACGTAAGCCAATTGAGACCCCCGCCAAACCCACCATGTTCTCCAGGCGAGTCATGGCATCGCGCGGCGAGTTCGCGTGAATGGTGGTCATTGATCCCTCATGGCCTGTATTCATCGCCTGCAACATATCCAGAACTTCGCCGCCACGGACCTCTCCGATGACAATCCGATCGGGTCGCATGCGTAGGCTATTTTTCACGAGTAGCCGTTGCGTAATCTCACCGCGACCCTCGACATTAGGCGGCCGGGTCTCAAGCCTTACCACGTGGGGCTGCTGTAGACGGAGCTCGGCTGCATCCTCAATCGTGATGACACGCTCAGTATCTGCGACAAATCCAGACATCACATTGAGCAGCGTTGTTTTGCCGCTGCCAGTACCACCAGAAATGAGGACATTCATTTTGCAGGCGACCAACCCCTCAAGCACGGTTGCCATATCGGGCGTCAGGGTGCCGAGGCGCACCAGGTCATCTACTTTGAGTGGCTTAGTGCTGAACCGACGGATCGAAAGCATCGGCCCATCCAGGGCTAGAGGGGGGATGATTGCATTGACGCGAGATCCATCTGGAAGTCGGGCATCCACCATGGGGCTTGATTCATCGATGCGTCGGCCGATACGCGACACAATTTTTTCAATGATGCGATACACATGATCATGGCCAGAAAATCGAACTGCCGTATGCTCGAGTCTACCGAATCGCTCAACATAGACAGCAGCGCTCCCGTTCACCAGAATATCGGAGACCGTAGGATCCGCGATCAGTGGCTCAATCGGCCCAAGTCCCATGACCTCATTCTGAATCGCTTGTACCAAAGCGGCAAGATCATCGGCATTCAGAGAGATCTGTTCATCCGCAACAATCATCTTGACCAGATCGCCGAGCTCGGCGCGTAATTCTTCGACGGCAAGTCGCTCCATTACCGTCAAATCAAGGCGCTTGAGCAGCTGTCCATGCACATGGCTTTTCAGGTCGGTCAGGTCGGTGTGGCTATTCATCATGATCATCGACCGACTGATCCCATCGACCCGCTAGCCGCTGGTAGTGCTGACCCGGTGGTGGAGGGGGCGACTCCGGTACCGACTCCAATTGTCAGCACATTGCCCAGGCTTTGGGGAAATTCATAGCTTCTGTTGTAGCGATCAATAACCGCTTTCGAGGGGGTACCCTCAAGCCCAGTGCTTAGACCATTCATCCCAAGACCACCAGGCCGAATGGATTGCTCTCTCACAGCGACCTTGACCGACTCCCCAAAAGAGCGCTCAGCAGCGTAGTCATAAGCGCATCCTGTCAAGCAGGGTAGGCAAACCAAAGCAATCATCAGGGCTTTTGCTGGGGAATTTTGAATCATGGCCGATCTCCTTTGATAGTTTCGGTAGTGATGACGGCGTCCACCAAAGGCGCCACGACAGCTTCCACTGTTGATGCCTCATTTGCGGTGCGGGGACTCATGGCGGGGGCCGGGGGTATTGCGCCTTCTAACTGGCCGTTGAGCAGAAACTCAGAACGGCTGGGCGGAACGAATCGATCCGTCGGTAGCGCAGATGCTTTTGCCAGAGGCTGTACTAATCTTGGCGTTACTAAAAACATCAACTCACTACGGTCGCTGATGAATTCACTGCTGCGAAATAATGCCCCAATTATTGGAATCTCACCTAAGAATGGAAAGCCAGAGATGGTTTCTGTAACATTGTTTTTGATCAGACCGCCAATCGCGAAACTCTGGCCGTCCATCAGTTGTACAGTTGTAGAGGCGCGGCGCGTCGAAATGGTGGGCAATACCGTTGTATTGTTCCCAGAACTCACCCGAGTGCCTTCGATCGCTAGTTCCGAGACCTCTGGCGTGACCCGAAGGTTGATTTTCCCTCCCTCCAACACTGTAGGTAGAAAACGCAGTCCAACCCCGTATTCCCTCTCTTCCAAGGTAATGGTGGTGCCACCCCCACTGGTCTGCGGCACCGGAATGAATATCTTTCCACCCGCCAGAAATGCACCCTCCTGGCCGCTGATTGCGATGATGTTGGGCTCGGCAAGTATCTTGACCAATCCATTTTTGATTTCAGCCTCGAGCTTGATTGAGTCGTTACCTCGGGAGGCGCTTACACCGCCACCGGCGCCTGCAGGCGCACTTAGAATTCCACCCGTCAAAAGAGTGCCCAAGATTGCATAGGAAAAGCTGCCATTGCCGCCACTAAATCCCCAGGCAGCACCAATCTTGTCGGTGAGTTTTTTTGAGACTTCTGCCACCTTAACTTCGAGCAGCACCTGAGGCACCTCACCAATGCCAAGAAGGTTGATGATGCGTTTGCCGGTGAATTGTTCAGCAATCATGACTGCGCGCTGAACCTTTACTGCATCGGCCACCTGGCCGAGAAGCACCAGCGTGTCGCCTGCGGAACTCACGCGAATCTTGTCTTCGGTAGGCATGAGTTCACGCAACTTGGCAATGAGCCCAGTCGTATCGGCACTTATAACTATATCCATCACAATGAGCTCACCGCTTTTTTTCCAGAGAAATATATTTGTGCTACCCGATCGCTTGCCAACCGCATAGAGTTCGCCTGAACGAATGAGAGTGATATCTGCGATCTCAGGATTCGCAATGGAAACCCGGGCCAGCCCCCCATCAATCGGCAGCACAACCGATTTGCCGATGCTCAGGGCAATTGGGGCCTCGACCCGCTGAATGGCAATCGCCTCTTGCAGGCTATGGAGTGCACTCGGCGTCTTCGCTGCAATCCTTCTGCTTTCGGCCGCCGCAGGCTGTGTCACATTTTGGGCGAGGCCTGGACCTGATAAAAGACTCAACAGTGTGGCCGCAGTGATACAGAAAAAATTATTTTTAATGGTCTGCATTTCCATCCCTGTACTTAACTCTGGTTAACCAAAGAGCGCTGAACGCCCCGAATAATTTCAATACGCCCTGCGGACGTCTCCGGCCGGGGTGATGGAATCCGCTGGCCTGGCCCGCTTACCGGCGACCGAAGGATGTCTGCGATGAGTGCGCCGCGTGATAAGACTGGCTCTTTGTCGGTTTGATTTCGCAGCGCCATGGAAAGTGAGCCTACGCTGCGTGCGAGATCGAGTCGCTCTGCCTGCTCGGGGGTCACTTCAAGCGTGACTGCGCTCACCACCTTTGGCTTGCTTTCATCTCTAACGGTATGTTCCTGGGCAACTGCCAGGACCGGAATCCGTTCTAGAACAATCCTTGAGATGGGGGGCTCACCATTGTGATTCAGCGTGACGAGAATATCGACATAGCTTCCCGGTAGGGCAAATCCTGCGACGCCGATGACTTCATTGACTTTGACAGTCATTGCCCGTCGGCCAGGGGAGATAATGGCACTTAAGCCCGGCCGTACCCCGCTGGCGGCGAGTCGTTGCTCAAGAATAGGTTCGCCTGCTGTAATGGCTTGCGATGTCACGCGGCCGTCGAGCGCCTCAACTGATATTGCCGAGCCCTTCACCAATGAGGTGAGTGGCCAAGATACCATCCTTAGATTGTCACGGCCGAGTCTCTCGCCGGCATCAATATCTCGACTGGCCACCGCAACTGGAGAAACGCTCTCAAGTATTTTGTGATTCGTCCAACGGATTGCCAGGACGACAGCAATTACTCCCATGAAGAGCGCTGCTGCAAGCACGGCAAGCGCACGACGATTACTCAACATGATTTTCCTCGACTGATAATTCTTAAAAAAACCTAAGAAAGGGCTGATAAGTAAGCGGAAACCCCACCCAGGACCGCGACCGCATACGGCATGCCTGAACTACTGCCTTTGAGCCGTTGGCGCAAGAGATAAAACATCGATAGAGCACCTCCGGCCACGAAAATACAGAGCAAGGCGAAAAGAAAGTGATGCGGCCCAAGAAATCCGCCCACCATCGAAATCAGCTTGACATCGCCAGCGCCCATGATTCCGCTGACATAGACTGGAAGCAAAACAACCAAAGCCGCGAGACCCCCGATGACTGCGCCACTTATTCCAGGCCATCCTGAGCGTGTTGCGAGCGCTAAGGCTGTAGTAGCTCCCACGATAATCAGCGTGTTAGGAACCCTGCGCTGGGCGATATCAAAGCCTGCAGCAAGCAGTAGCAGTGCGAGCAGAGATAATGTCGCAGCCGGCGCAAGGTGAAATGGCGAAAGCTCGAGAAGCATTTCAAAGGCCATCGGACGTTTCTCGAAGCGGTTCTGATTTATTACTTTTGCGTCGGAACCATAATCTCACCAATATTGGTAAATAACGTGCCCAGTTTTCCTCCTAGGGCAGTTGCGCCTACAATAATTGCGAGACCAACCAGTGCTGCGATCAGTCCGTACTCAATCGCCGTTACGCCACTTTCATCTCTCCAAAACTTTTTCGATGCTTGCGCTAGCTTCTTCATTTCAAACTCCTAATGGTTATTAAAAAACCCACAAAAACGATTTGTGAGTCGCTGAAACACGATGACGTGTTCAGCGAGGATTGTGATTTAGTGCAATGAGGAAAGTGCTCTTAAACTGTGCGAACGGATTTATTTACAGTTGTCATTTAGACATCAACTTTTGATGTCGATTCATCAGCAAGTGTTGAGTCATCCGGCCGAGTGCCGTGAGCGTGCGAATATCTGAATGCAGAAGCGGATTACCCGCACAGCAAGGAAAAGCATTGAGATCAGCGTGTTGGCGCTTTGCGAAGCCTCGTTCCATCGGTTTTTTTGTTGAGTGAGTAACACCAGGCCAACAGCCAGATGAATTGCAAAACACACCAAGATAAAGACAGCCAGCGGCCGTGGGCCAAGGGCGGCATCTCCGCCCAGGGCCGCGCAAGCCGCCCAGAATATTCCGGTAAAAATGAGGCTCGCCAGTCCGCAGCCAAGCGTGACCAGATAAAAGGCTAACAAGGCTGGCAATCGACTAGCGTCGCGCCACGAGCATTCCAAGTAGAACGCCAATCCCGGTAGAGACGGCAACGGCTATCCAGGGCTTCTGGTGAACATATTGATCAGTTGATGCTGCAAAACGCTTTCCACGCATCACGGCGGACTGTTGAAAAGTGGTTAAGCTCGCAATTGCCTGCTGTAGTAAGGATGCGCCCTGCGCCTGCAGTTCTGCTGCCCGATCCCCGCCAGCGTTTGAGGCATCTTGAAACAGCCGCTGCGCATCGGTCATGAGCGTCTGAATATCTTTTTTCAGCAATTCCATATTGTTAGTTGTCATTTTGTTTGCCCTTTAAGGAAGAATTTTGATTCGTCAATCTATCGGATCAACTTCTTAGGGCTGCACTATTTAAGTGGAAGTCATTGCGACAATTCGACCCCGAGGGCTAACCGATGATGAGGCAGAAAATCGGCGGATATTGTTTGGGCCAAATCAGCTTCAATTTTCTAAAAAGTTGACACTTTTCAAGATTGCACTTGGAGTCTTTAAGGAGCCGGTGTTTCAGTTGCTCTGTGCCGCAGGTCTGGTTTACTTCCTGCTGGGCGATATTCTTGATGCAGCGGTCTTGTCAATTTTTGTTCTATTGAGCGCAGGCATCTCGATCCTTCAGCAGCAGCGCGCTGACCGCGTTCTGGATCGTCTGAGGGCGCTTGCTGCTCCGCGGGCCCTTGTTGTTCGTACAGCAGTTCAGCGCCGTATTGCCGCCACACAGGTGGTCCCAGGCGATCTTGTTGTACTGGCTGAAGGGGATCGAATTCCCGCTGACATCCGGCTGCTCTCGTGCCAAGAACTCTATATCGATGAGTCTCTGCTGACAGGTGAGTCGATGCCAGTGGAGAAAACACCACAGCGGATAGGTGAGGCTGGCTTGGCGCGGCTTGGATGCCTCGTGGTGCGTGGCCAGGGATTGGGCCGGGTGATCGCGATAGGGCTTCATACCGAGTTCGGAAAAATCGGTCAGGCGGCGGTGAGACTAACGGAGCCGCCGGGTCGGCTTGAGCTTGATATCGGCCGACTGGCCCGAATTTTTACGGCCTGTGCGGCGGCCGTAAGCCTCATGGTGTTCGCGGCCAATTACCGTGTCGCAGGCGATGGCGTGGCGGCAATGCTGGCGGGCATTACTGCCGCCATGGGCTTAATTCCAGAAGAATTTGCAGTGGTATTGGTGACATTTATGGCGATGGGTGCTTGGCGGATCTCCCAGCATCATGTGCTTACCCGCCGAAGGACCGCAATCGAACGGCTTGGATCGGCGACGGTGCTGTGTGCCGACAAGACCGGCACACTGACCCTGAATCAGATGCAGGTTGCCTTGCTATCAACTGATGGCCGGACAGTCGAACGTATCCATGGAAATCCACCGCAGCGGGCTCGGCAACTCCTGGCGGACGCCGCCGGTGCTTGCGCTGAGCACTCTGCCGACCCAACAGATCGCGCGATTTTGGATTGCTATTACGACACACTGAAAGGCACTCAAGAAATTCAAGCGGATTTGAGTATGAGAACCTATGGCCTAACGGCGGAATTCACCGCAATGACCCATGTGAGCCTGCAGTCGTCGGGGCGGCTACGCGTGGTGATGAAAGGGGCTCCAGAGGCTGTTTTATCATGCTGTCAGCTTTCAGCGGCACAGTACTCAGAGATTTATACAACGATCGCCGAAATGGCCGGCCAGGGCAGCCGAGTCCTTGGGGTGGCGACTGCTGAATTGGATAACCACACGCTTTTGCCTGCCAAGCAGCAACAATTTCGTCTCACTTTTTCTGGGCTGATTGGCCTGGCGGATCCTCTCCGTCCGCTTGTGTCCGAGGCAATCGGCCGCTGCAAAACCGCTGGGATACGCGTTGTCATGATTACTGGTGATCATCCGGTTACGGCACGCGCTATCAGCGAGGAAGCGGGCCTGGTCGATCGACGTCCGACGGACCCCCAAACCCAGATCATTACGGGCGATGTGCTGGAGCAGATGTCGGAGTCCGAGCTTGCACAGCGAATCGACAACTGCTGCATTTACGCAAGAATTAAGCCGAACCAAAAGCTGCGAATTGTGCAGGCCTACCAGAGGGCTGGCCACGTTGTAGCCATGACGGGCGATGGGGTCAATGATAGTCCCGCGCTCAAGGCAGCCGATATTGGGATTGCGATGGGATGCCGAGGGACTGATGTTGCCCGTGAGGCTGCGGCTTTAGTGCTACTTGATGATGACTTTAGCTCAATTGTACGTGCGATTGAGCGGGGCCGACAGATTTACCAAAATCTGCGCAAAGCGATTGGATTTATCGTGACGATTCACATTCCAATCGCTGGATTGGCAGCCCTGCCGGGGTTTTTTGGGTTGGCACCGATACTGCTTCCAGTACATATTGCCTTCATGGAAATGATTATTGATCCAGCGGGATCATTTGTTTATGAATCGCAGCGTAGTGCTGATGACCTGATGCGCCAGCCACCGCGAGATCCCCGAGCAGCGATTCTTTCGTATGAATTGTTGATCAAGAGTGGTGTTCAGGGCTTGGCGGTTCTATTGGTTTTGGCCCTAGCAGCCGCCTGGGCGCTGAGTCTGCCAATCCACCAAACGGAGATGCGCAGCCTCGTATTTGTGAGCCTTGTTGCTTCGGGTTTGGCAATTGTGACGGCGAATCTGCTTGGTGATCAGCCCGCCTGGGATTTGGTAAAAACCCCAAATATTGCGCTTCTGGTCATCAGTGCCGTGGCGGTCGGATTGCTATTAATCATCATTTGGATTCCCGGCCTGCGGGCCGCTTTTCATTTCGCTGCGGTTGCGCCATCGTGGTTTCTGGCTGCTTTGACTGTGGGATGGTTGAATTACGCAATTCTCAGATCAATTCAAAAGTTTTTTAAATTGGGAAGAGCTTCTATGCCCTGATTCCACAGGCTGATGATTTCCCATCAGAGGCAGGCTTTTACGTCGTGAGGAAATTGCCTTACTGGACTTTCGTGAGGAAGTGTCGCTCAGGCACGGTGGATCGCATCATTTCCGCGTGATTTGATGTTTTAGCCATCCGGAGGCGCTCACCAAAATAATTCCCGTGATGACAAAGGCCGCGCCAATGATGAAACTGATTTCCAGTTGTTCATCCAGCAGTCCTACTCCGAGCGCTACCCCAAAAATTGGCGTGAGAAAGGAAAACACTCCGAGCTGTGATGCACGGTAGTGTTTGAGTAGCCAAAACCACGCGAGATAGCTTGCAAAGCAGACAACAAGCGATTGAAAAATCAGACTGCCCCATGCAAGCGCAGTGAATTGAATGGCGGTTTGTTCGAGTAAAAATGCTGCAGCAGTCAGCAGAAAAAAAGCCCCGGCGAGCTGATACAGCAGCGTTTGTGCCGCCGAAACCTGTGCGAGCCTTGAGCAGCGCACAGCTACCGTGGTGGCAGCCCATGCGATTCCAGCACCAATCGAAAGAAGATCTCCGTAAAGTAAGTCGGCTGCGTTGATATTTTGCTGTATGTGATTTGGCCGCAAAAGAAACGCGATTGCTACCCCAGTGAATGCGAGTCCGATCCCAAACCATTGGGCTCGACTAAGCCGCTCACTGGGCATCAGCAGATGCAGCCCGAGGGCAGCAAAAATTGGTGCGGTGTACAACAGAACCGTCATATGGGAGGCTGATGTATAGCGCAGACCCTCGCCGATCAGAAAAAATTCAAGGGCAAACAATCCCGCTACGAGAAGGCCAGGCCGCCACGTGCCATCTTGGAGGGAGAGGCCCTCGCGCCGAATGAACATGAGCAACACCACAAGGATAGCTGCGATACCAGAGCGAAGCGCAATCTGCATTAGCGGTGAGATGTCCGCCGCCGCCATCTTAAGGTTGACTTGGGCCAGCCCCCAGATCAGGCACAGCACCACCATCAGTCCGCTTGCGCCCGCGTCTAGTGGTTTCCGAGGACTTGTCATCGCCTTAAATCACACCTGGCCCGTGGAGCGGGGATCGAATCTTTTCAATAGACTCACTTGAGGATTTCATATTTTGCTTTTTTAATTTTTCGGAGAACAACATGGCCGATTCAAGCCCCCAGTTTATCGATACCGCAATGAAATCAGCGGTTCAGAGCACGATGGAAGTGTCTGCCGCATCAATGAAGAGTATCGAAAAAATGGCACATCTGCATTTAAAGATTGCTCGTGATGTAGCCCAACATGGTGCGGAGAGTGCCAAAGCCCTTACCATGTCAAAAAATCCGCAGGATCTGGCAAAAGTTCAGGCTGCCTGGTTAAATTTTTCGCTAGAGAGCATGACTGCCTTGGGCAGTGCGCTTTGCGGCATAGGAATTGAAACCGCCAAGGCATGGTCCAAGGTGAGTGAAGCACAGATGAGCGATTTGGGCGAGCGCGTGCATAACGCCATAGAGCAGTTCTCAAAATATGCGCCGGCCGGATCCGAGAGTGGTGTGGCGCTGGCTCGGTCAGCATGGAATGTTGCAGGACAAGCCTATCAGACCGCGACAAAGGCGACCCGACAGGCCATTGCGGTGGCTGAGCAAAACGTGGAATCCGCTGGAAAGGCGGGGCTTAATCTCGTGAAATCTGCCTAACGGTTTAAGTCTGCGATTTCTTTTTTTCTGGCGGGCTGTGTTGGCTGCACAGAAGGCCCGCCAGCCGCTCCACCGCAGAATTCACCGGGATAATTCTGCTTTCCTGGGGCAGCCGTGGGTTGAGAAGATACTGGCCATCGGCGAAAAACTTTGAATAGATTGAGGCCGATTCAACTTTGAATTGCTGCCGCTTGCAATCAATAACCCGCGTCAATGTCATCGATCGGTACCAGAGCCGCTCATACCGCATCACGCTCTCGTAGTTGGTCACGGTCTGGAATCGGATCATCGCATCACCGAGTGGCCGTATGGACTGCAGATTAATATAGATTTCGTAGTTTGGGCCCTTATCGAAGGCGGACCATTGCCCAGCACTTGCTGGCACCGCGAGGGCAAACAACATCAGGCTCAGCAAGTGGCGCATCGGCGTCTTTTCCGGCTTTAGACAATTGGGCTTATCAGTATAAGATGACTGGGTGAAGGAGGGGAAGATGCTGTCGCAGCAATCAGAGATTGCAGTGGTGGGGGCAGGTGCTGTCGGCTGCTTCTTTGGGGGCCGACTTGCCCAGGCGGGTCACCCCGTGACGCTCATTGGGCGGCCCGCGCACGTCGATGCGATGAACCGCGATGGGCTATGGATTGATTCACAAGACTTTTGCGGCGCAATATCTGTGCGGGCATCCGCATCGGTGAGCGATGCGGCCCATGCTGATTTGATCCTCTTGTCCGTGAAATCCGCAGATACCGTTGCCGTCGCCAAGACACTCTCACCCGTCTTGCGTCCCGATGCATTAATCCTGAGTCTCCAAAACGGTGTGGATAATTGCGCGCGGCTTCGACCTTATATTGCGCAAACCGCCTTTCCTGCAGTGGTCTATGTTGCGGTGGGCATGCAGGGACCTGGCCGGGTAAAGCACTTTGGCCGCGGCGAGCTGGTCATCGGGAATCCTGAGTCCAGCTCGTCATCTCAAGCCGAGGATTCGCTGCGTGCGATTGCCGGGGTATTTGAGTCTGCCGGTATTCCTTGCACTGTAACGCCGGAGATCAAGCGCGCCCTCTGGAAAAAGTTTCTTGTGAATTGCACCTATAACGGAATATCAGCACTTGGCCAGATTTCTTATGGCGAGATGGTCCAAGTGCCGCAAATCCAGTCGCTGATCGAGGCCCTGACTGAGGAATTTATTCAGGTCGCTGAGGCGGAGGGTGTTGATCTGAGCCCCCAGGAGGCCGCCCTTGCAAATCAGACCATTGCGCAGACTATGCCAGGTCAACGGTCTTCAACTGCCCAGGA
>Ga0255209_1000347_pt1 | contig 15568 bp, 15 predicted proteins | sample Miss_Miss_RepC_8_FD_183026 | JGI IMG/M metagenome (GOLD analysis project Ga0255209, IMG submission 183026) | Freshwater microbial communities from Mississippi River, Louisiana, United States - Miss_Miss_RepC_8d | ecosystem: Environmental > Aquatic > Freshwater > River | place: USA: Louisiana...
ACTGAAACTTTAAATTGGCTTTATTGATTAATTATTTTATACTAGTTATCGTCACAAATTATTGTTCATTTTACTATTTTTAAACCTTACTGAAACTTTAAATTGGCTTTATTGATTAATTATTTTATACTAGTTATCGTCACAAATTATTGTTCATTTTACTATTTTTAAACCTTACTGAAACTTTAAATTGGCTTTATTGATTAATTATTTTAGACTAGTTATGGTGTCGTATTAATATTTAATGTAAATCAATTGGGTTATATATTATACTGACATATTTACTCATATTCCATTCCCAATTATACAATATATATTTCGTTTATGAGAGATTTCTATCTAAATATCATTGCTAATGTATCAATAAATTGAACCAATAATAAATACATCTAATCTAATATTATAATGTAGTATGTCACATAAAAAGTGTGTTGAACTTGGTTGCGGTAATAGTGCCGCATATGGTTCAGATAATTGTAAAACCCACGGCGGTGGAAAACGATGCATTGAACCTGGATGTGGTAAAGGTGCCGCAGGCAAAACTGATAAATGTGTATCACACGGAGGTGGACGACGATGCATTGAACCTGGCTGCGGTAAAAGTGCAGCAGGTAGAACCGATAAATGTAAAGCACACGGCGGTGGAAAACGATGCACTGAACCTGGATGTGATAAAAGCACCCAAGGTGGAACTGATAAATGTAGTGCACACGGTGGTGGAAGACGATGCGCTGAGCTTGGTTGTGGTAAAGGTGCCGCAGGCAAAACTGATAAATGTAAAGCTCACGGCGGTGGTAAGCGATGTATTGAACCTGGATGTGATAAAAGCACCCAAGGCGGAACTGATAAATGTAAAGCTCACGGCGGTGGTAAGCGATGTATTGAACCTGGATGTGATAAAAGCACCCAAGGCAGAACTGATAAATGTAAAGCTCACGGCGGTGGTAAGCGATGTATTGAACCTGGGTGTAACAAAAGTGCCCAGGGTAAAACTGATAAATGTGCTTCACATGGCGGTGGAACACGATGCGTTGAACTTGGTTGCTGTAATAGTACATTATATGGTTCCGTTAAATGTATCACACATGGAGGCGGTAAGCGATGTATTGAACCGGGTTGCGGTAATAGTGCCGTAGGTGGATACGATAAATGTATAGCTCATGGTGGCGGTAAGCGATGTATTGAATATGGGTGCGATAAATCTGCCATAGGAAGAACCGATAAATGTAGTGCACACGGCGGTGGAAAACGATGCATTGAACCTGGATGTGGTAAAGGTGCCGCAGGTGGAACCGATAAATGTAAAGCACACGGCGGTGGAAAACGATGCGCTAATTGTGTTGACTGGATAGATAGTCGGGGTGGAAGTACTGAATACGATGGATACTGTGCTACTTGTTTCAAACGACTATTTCCAAATGACCCACGCAGTAAAAAAAGATATAATCATACCAAAGAACTAATGGTAAGAAACCATATCAATGAACACTTTAATGGATTTATTCACGATACTCCATTATATACAGGTAATTGCGATTGTTCGCATCGTAGGCGCATAGACCATCGTAAACTAATAGGTAATACCATACTGGCGATTGAAACTGATGAATTAGGTCATCGTGGGTATGACGCCAAAGACGAAGATATTCGTTATGATGACGTTTATATGATACATAGTGGTAAATGGATATTCATTCGTTTCAATCCAGATACGAATGTAAGTAAAATCGATATTTCCGATAAATTAGATAAGCTGATAGAAACGATGAATGAGTGTATTACGAGAATTGAACAGGAAGAAAATAGAGAACTAGTCGAAATTATCAAACTTTATTGCTGATATAAATGTTCCATTGTATATTTTTACACATAAACATGACCTATGCATCAACAACACCGAATCTCTCGTAATCATAGAATCCAAACATACATTCCGAGAGATTTCAACAGAAAAAATACAAATCGGCATCAACGGCACCAGACTTACTCACGAATCAGCGTTCCATTCTCACCGAAGGTAAAATCTAACGCCACACTTTGTGAGATTCGGTGCCGGATGTTTATAAAAACATAAAAACATAACACTGAGTTATAATAATACTGTCAATTACACGAAAAATACAAGGACGGTCTTTACAAAAAAGTATATTCTTCAAAATATCTAATGGACTTTGATGCTGAAATGACATCGTCAGGACAAGATATGTCTTACTATGCTAATGAGCGAAGATCTGTATTTGAAAATTATAAACGACAATCACTCCCAGTGAATACAACCCTTACTTGTAACAATGCGAAGGTTTGGGCGTTTTATCAAGAACATCCTCATCTAGATTTTGAAAAAATGAACATTATGTTTACGGATATTCTTGTATCTATTATGCAGACAACTAATCAGGTAAATAATAGTAATATTAATTCACAAATCTTGAATGGAATTGCAAATATTCAATCACAGCTTACACGTCAACAAGATGAGTATAGTAAACAATTATTTTTAAAGCTGGCAGAGTTTAAAAAGGAATATATTGATGATTTGAAGATGATTTTATCATCAAATATCGCTGATAAAATTGCTCCATTGATTAAAGATTCAAACGGGAATATATTAGATAAGACACAATTATTGTTGACAGAACTTGTTCCAAAAAATAATGAAAATCTCTCTAAACAGATAAATGAAAACATAAAATCGTTTTGCTCCGTTATAACTGAAGAGATTAGTAAAACGTTAAAAACTGATGGTGAACCTTTGTCGCAATCATCACTTGATGGTTTTATTAAAACAATTGACTCAAAATTTGATAATGTCATCGTTTCAACTAGGAAAATGGTTGATTCAAACAAGGATGCAGCTTTGTCGCAATTTTCCTCTATAACTTCATCACAAAATGCACTTCTATCTGAAGTAAAAGATGTTCTCAAGAAAATGGAAAATTGTAGTTCAAAAGGGAAAATGTCTGAGAATATTGTTCTGAACATCTTGAGGGGATTATTTCCATCAGCTGAGATTGAATATGTTGGTTCTCAAAAAGAATCAGGTGATATTATGATTCATCGTAAAGATAAACAGAAGATTCTAGTTGAGAATAAGTGTTATGAATCTCGTCAAGTTACATCAGACCAAGTTAAGAAGTTTATTCACGATGTAGACACACAAAATTGTTCAGGACTATTTCTTTCTCAAGAGGGAGGTATTGTTAATAAGGAAAACTTTGAAATCAATATACACAACAGAAACGTCTTACTGTATATCCATAATGTAAATTATGACCCGGATATTATTAAAATTGCAATTGATATTATTGACTCTTTCAAATCTAAATTGGATGAAATTACAACAACCGATGATTATTCAATAAGCAATGATACACTTGAAGAAATTAATAAGGAATATCAGTTATTTCTTGAACAAAAATTAGCCCAATTGAAAATGGTTAAGGAATTCTCTCAAAAGATGATTAAAAACATTGAAGGTATTGAACTCCCTTGTCTTGAAAAAATGTTATCATCAAGATTTGGTTATATTACTTCAGGTAAATTTATTTGTGAGAAATGTAATTTTGTTGGGAAAAACCAATTAGCTCTTTCAGTTCATAAACGAACGTGTGATAAGACTACACAAGAAGTTAGTAATGATTCTCTTTCAATTATTCAGTTGAATCAACCTGCGTTGTCTGCACAACTAGCGCAACCGGTGGTTCAACAAAAACAAGGTAAAACACTTACAAAAAAGGTTGGTAGTTCCTTACTACACAAATAGAAAAGTCAGTCCTTCAACTCATTATGGTTTTATACCTTAGTAGCGTAACGCATATTTGTGTTATAATGTTCAAATACTAATTTAGTATCTATATATATATATATAGACATAAAAATATGATTGATAGAGAATTTTACGCAATATTATGAGTTCTTAGTTACACAATCAAAATCCTTTTCGTTCATTGTTTTTGTGATAACATTTGCACTGATATTTATAAAATCTGGTTCAAATATTATTCCCCTAAATATTATTATATTGATAGGTAGTATTTTCTTCTTTCATTACTATCCAGGTTATTATAAAGTTGTAAATGCCAAGGCGCCTAAATTCACGCCATTATTGGTCGTATTTGATTTCATACTACATTATTCACCATTGGTTTACATCATCCTTTACAAAGTATATACCAAGACAGAAATAAACTACACACTTTGTTTTACGATTCTGGCGCTATACATTTTCTTGTTTCACACGGAAATACACAATATATACTTCAACTATAATAAATACTTATCATAACATTCCATCAAATCTCTCAGAATCATAGAATCCAATCAAACATTCCGAGAGATTTCAGTCGTAAAAACACACCCCCGGCATCCCCTGCACCAGACTTTCTCACAAATCAGCGTTCCATTCTTGCCAACGGCAAAATCTTAACGCCAGATGTTTGAGAGATTGGGTGCTGGAGTTATCCATAAACATAAATCTCTCAACACAACCATTTCAAACCATTTTAAACATCCATCAAATCTCTCGGAATCATAGAATCCAATCAAACATTCCGAGAGATTTCACCAGTAAAAACACACCCCCCGGCATCCCCTGCACCAGACTTTCTCATAAATCAGCGTTCCATTCTTGCCAACGGCACAATCCTAACGCCATATGTTTGAGAGATTGGGTGCTGGAGTTATCCATAACCATTCCATAATCATAAATCTCTCAACACATCCATTCCAAACCATTTTAAACAACCATCAAATCTCTCGGAATCATAAAATCCAATCTGTCAACTCCGAGAGATTTCAGTCGTAAAAACACACCCCCGGCATCCCCTGCACCAGACTTTCTCACAAATCAGCGTTCCATTCCTACCGAAGGTAAATAAGTTTACTGCGATATCGTGAGCCAAATTGGTGCAAGATGTTTATATAACGTATAAAAACATAACACTAATTATAATAATCATATCTCACACGATAAAATACAATGACAAGTTTTACAGAAAAAGTATATACTTCAAAAGGTATAAGAGACTTTAATATTGAACAATTAAAAAAAATCATTTATGAAACAGGTTGCGCTGGATGTATTGAACCTAAACATCTAATCTATAAAATAAATGAACAGTATCACAACAAAATGGGAACCTATAGATGTCCTGCTGAAATGACATCCTCTGGACAAGATATGTCTTACTGGGAAATTGAGAGAAAACGCGCATTTGAAAGTTATAAACAAGAAGCGTTACGACATATAATACCGCATTGGATACGAATCATTTCAAATTGTAAAAAATTACTAATTAGTGATAAATATGACATGTTTGAAGAATTCAAACGTGTGCATCCACAATTCTCCGGTTACTTTGATTGTAAAGAATTCAGTTGGGATATTATTGGTGATTCACATCATACAAATATTACCACATTTATTGACTGTGTAATTACGTGTCTTCTTAGTAACGAGACCGAAAATAAACAGTTGCATAAACAAAATGAAAAAATACGAAAACAACAAGAATTACAAAATAAACAACTAGAAGAACAACTAAAAAGAGAATTTGATTGTGAAAAATTATGGATTGAATTGGATAAACATAAACTACAAACAGTTGAAATATTTATTGAATATAAAAAAGTAGACAAGATAAAATCTGATACTGTTCCAGGAATTGTTAATTTTAAGTTGATAGATTATTTTACAGAAGATAAAAAAAAATATATACAACAGTTACTAGAACAAGTTAAACAAAAACAAGTTTCATATACGAGTATTTCAACCCAAACTCAAGAACTTGATATACCACAATCTACAAATCATATAATACGGAAAAATGATACAATATTTGATAGTAAACATAACGAAAACATAATTATACATATTAGCGAGTGTAATGATGGGAATTCAAGTGAATACTATCCTATGAATACTCAGCAAAATGATAAACATCTTGACAATAAAAAGCGTGGTCGTCCACGTAAACCTGCTACATAAAACCATTACAACAGTAATTTTTCATACAATCCATAAACATAAATCTCTCAACACATCCATTATAATCAACCAAATCTCTCAGAATCATAGAATCCAATCAAACATTCCGAGAGATTTCAACAGGAAAAACACACCCCCGGCATCCCCTGCACCAGACTTTCTCACAAATCAGCGTTCCATTCTTGCCAACGGCACAATCCTAACGCCAGATGTTTGAGAGATTGAGTGCCAGAATGTTTACTTATCAAATCTCTCGTCTATATAATACATATTATATTCATCGTAACATATAATAACAATGAATTCTCTCAAAACCGGCGACCTCATTTTATGCGACGACCTAGAATACAAGGATTGGGGAATATTAAGCTGGCTCATCAAATTCGCCACAAAAAGCGACTTCTCTCACGTGGCGATGGTTGTAAAAGACCCCGATTTCACCGACCCACCAATGAAAGGAACATATATCTGGATGTCTGGATTGTCAAACGTCCCTGACCCTGAAGACAATACAATGAAATTTGGTGTCCAATTCGTCCCATACGACGAGTATGTCCGCACCTACGGCGGTAAATTATACCTTCGCAGGTTAAACTGTTGGAAACATTACCAACTATTCACAAAGGAGAACTTAAAGAAAATCCACGACGTCGTATACGATAAACCATATGACGTCGTAATCACGGACTGGATTGAAGCCTACTGTAAGAAAGACCCGCGCCCTCAAAAAACATCCCGATTCGTGTGTAGTGCATTTATCGGTTATGTTTATACACAACTTACGCTTCTACCCGAAGACACCGACTGGAGCATCCTTTCGCCGGGTTACTTTTCTAGCGAGAACCCGGGACTATCGCTTCTTCACGATTCGCATCTCTCGCCGGAGGAGCTCATTCACGTCGGCGTGTAATGATATAAATACATTTCATTCTATTCCATTACATTCCATTCCATTCCATTCCATTCCATTCCATAGAATGAATACGAGAGATGCCTTGTGTCATATACCACCTTTACTAGCAATTGCTGGCTATCTTGCATATCCCACGCAATTGCGGATAAACCCGTCATTATTATATGTCTTTTCTCTCATTCACAATTGCGCACTAATTGCGTTTAGTGCGTGGACGTTCTTCTCTTTGGCGCAAATCTTATACACCGATGGTTTCGTAATCCAACCAAATTATTATTTTCAAAACCCGCACTTTGATAAAGTTATTTATTGGTTCTACCTTTCCAAATATTACGAATTCTTTGATACCTTTTTACTTTACCTAAACGGTAAAACACCAATCTTCCTTCAAAAATATCATCATATTGGCGCGGTGATTTGTTGGCACTTGACATATGTATACAAGGTAGATACAGTTTGGATACCAAGTTTCGCGAATTCGTTTGTTCACACGATAATGTATTCATATTACTTAGGTTGTTTATTGAAAATTAACCAAGTCCGGTTTATCAAAAAATACATAACAACACTACAACTGACGCAATTAATTTTTGGAATGTTTTTGTCAATTGTGTTATACACACCGGTTGAAACAACACGAAATGTATACGTAATGATGGTTGGAAATGTATACAATATTGGATTGATAGTAAGTTTTATCCATTTTTACAAACGAACTTACAACGGAACGAAATGAAATGAAGTCCTCGGTTGTTTTCACACCGGATACTCTATATGACACCAAACGACATTTCAATGTCAGTGATTTGCCAGACCGAGTTCAAGTGAGTATCATTGTAATCAATTAGTTTAGGATAAAGTTCCTCTTCATAATTCTTGCTTTTGGTTTTATCTTCATAAAGGCTATACTACCACTTATTTTTGGTCTCCAATTATGCGATTTTCTTGGTTGAATGGGGTCGGTTTTGACAGCGATTTGCCTCTCGGTATCAGATTGGATATTCTATCTAGACGCTGGCGTTCTGCAGTGAGATGCTGTGCTTATACTCGGCAACTTTCATTTCTCCTTATGCGTGACGATACTTGTTGTTTGAGTTCATATTTTTTCATCATTGAAACAGAATTAGCTACGACGGTAGATGATGTATCGGAGAAGCGGATGAAACACGCAGAAGCGTTCGGTAATGCGCGAGAGATTTTTCGTGTATCAAGCAACCCAACTCTATAATGTGGCGTTGGGTTGCTTCGTCATAGTCGGAGAAGTGGACAGACATTTACATAAGATAACTGATTTGTTTAGATTATTTTGTGTGTAGTATGTATAGTTGACGAGAGATGGCAGCAGTAGCAGCACAAGCAGCATCCAGAGATACATTACCATATGTTGGCAGCGATGAATTAACAAAGGACACTTTATTTCAAAAAACAGGCCGCGAATTAGGTCCAGATATTCAATTGAAGGTAGAAATGGATGATATACCAGAAGACCGCACCGGCGCCGCCGACTCATTTGGACAGAATTCATCATTAGGGCCTGGCGTTGGAAATCCGAAAGGTTTTATTACTTCTACTTCATCTATAACTGAAATATTAAATATAGTAGGTTATTTATGCAATAAAACCCGTGATGATAGCGCAATTGATACAGAAAATAGCATTGACATTACGAATGCATTACACGATAATGATGGTAACTACGTCGGCGGCGATCAAGCCGGCACTATCGCATACTCATTGTTTTTGGACGCCAGTGCTGCTGCCGGACAACAATTGTTTGATTTGAATACTCTTGAAGCGCGAGCCCCAACAAATCAACCAGACTACCTTCCAGTAGGTATTATAAAAAGAAGTCTTGCCGCCGATGGCACGACCCTTAAAGGTTATGAAAATACAGGAAACATTCAAGATGCAATAGATGTGAAAAATCTAATGTCAGACAGTATAAAACAAATGATTCGTATTTTGTATCAAACCCGCGCAATCTTTGGTCCGAAGGGATGGACCACTTTATTCAATCAAGTGAAAGGTGGCAACGCCAACAAAAATCAGGCCAAGCGAACCCACCGTCAACACCGCCGCAGATATTCAAGCAAGAATTATTAAATTTGACATTGCGGCTTTTCTATCAACACCTCCTTTGCAACATTCTTTATCACCTTTGCAATATTCCGGTCATCCCCATCTAGCACTGCGCGCGACATACTGATATATTGTGCATTTTCCATCGTTGTGCTGTCCTCGCACCTAGGATTCTGTTTCGCCCATTCATTTACAAGGACGATATTTTTGTGTTCTACCACCCGCACCGCATTGGTGATTGTCGTATTCTCAGGACCTTCGCGTTCCCACTTATCTGCATCCTTCACATAAAGCGTCTCTCGGCGCGCATCACTACAATGTATCGGGCGTTTAAACACATCCGTTTGTTTCAAACTATCGATAAATAGTTTTGACATTCCCTCCACGTAACCCATACGACCAAACTCATCCAAGTCACTATCCTTCAAATGTATCGTGTTTGCAAATTCATTAATATTCATTGCATCCTTACATTGCTCATTCAAAAAGAATTTGAGATTGAAGGTATTGTTATTATTATGACTGTTGGTTGTTCCGTTATAATTATTGTTATTGGTGTAATTCGCGGGAGTGGCTGAAGCTGCCGTGGCTGCTGCTACGGCGTTGGCTGCGGCGTTGGCCATTAGAGATTGTTGACTACACATCATTTCCATCAATTTATGCTGAAACTCTTGGTTGTTTTTCAACATATCCATAATTATTGTTTTAAAGTCTTGGTCGGGCGTTGTTGCTGATGCTACAGGAGGAGGAGACGCGGAAACTCCTTCACACGTTTTACGATGCTTCCATAATCCGCTCTTGCTGTGATACTTGTTCCCACATTTTTCACAGTATTTATAAATATGCTTTTCAAATACGAAAGCGTGTTGTGCTACTGGAGTGAATGCTGGGTATGACTGATGTATTTGTGGTATTGTGTGACTTGTTTGAGTTTGGGGATTTGGTTCGCTTACAGGTAAATTGGCTGCACTTATGTTCGCTCCGGTTCGTTTGGCGTGCTTCGCCGACAAAGTGTGACGCCGGTAGTCCTTTTTGTTATCTGAAATGAACTGGCATTTATCGCAACGAAATGGGTAATTTTGCGGGGAGTTCGCTAAGGTTCGCATAATGGTTTCCTAAATTACCCATAGACAATAGGCCGGGGTGGTTGAACGCGTGGCGGAGAGGGGAGTCAAAAAAAATTACAGTAAGGAATATTTCAATGAAAATATGAAAATGAGAGCATAATGGTCTAAAATGTGATTTTAAGGGATTTCTAACTTTTTCGTGTTTTTAAACCTCCTCGTTTGGCGAAAATGCACAAGGGCAAAAATGTCGAAAATGGCAATTTGCAAAATACTTTTGAACACCGTTTTCTTCACTATAATTCATAAATTTGTCCATATTTTTAGTTATGTTATTAAAAATATTACCCATATTCAGTGTGGATGATTCAAACAATATCATCAAGTCAGTCTCGCTCAGTGTGGGTGGTTGTGATGCATTCCAATGATGTTTTTCATTGTTTGTCGTTCATTCCATTCCATTCCATTCCATTCCATTAATATCCATCCCTTATCGCCTTCCCAACTGGAAATCTCGGCTTACCTTCCTCAGTCAGTTCCTGATATACAACCGTCAAGTTCTTACCGATATACGACCCACCTTGATTAAACCACTCGCGTCGTTGTTCCATTGTCCCGCGTGGACGAACTGTGAACTCTTTGCCATCGTCCGTCTCACACACCCAAATCACCGCACCTGCATCACGCCCTTCACCTTCCTTGTAATCAATAATACGATATTCATTCTCCAAGAATTCTTTATACTTTTGTAGGTCATTACTGCGGTAATTCGCGCGATAGACACCCGCCGCATTCCGAAGCATAATGCCTTCATACCCCGCTTCCACGAACTCAGAGAACAACCTCCTGAAATCAGATAGCGCCGCCACTTTTTCTGTGCGGACAAGAACAACCACCGTGACATCTTCTGCAGATGCCGCCGACGCCGCGCTACTGCTTCGTAGCGTCCACCGCCGTCCCGCCGCCGCCAACGACGACGCCGTATCGTTTGCGATACACCCACATCGCCGCACCGCGGCAGCAAGGACATCCAATCTCTCGGAGTAAGGCATATTCTCATTCATTTTATCGTAGATATCATAAACGTGATATTTGACTTTTTTAAGTCGTTCCACGTCGGAATCTGTTATTTTCTTCTTTTTGATGAGCCCAGCGAGTTCTTCAAACGGCATTTGGTCGGTATATAACTCACCGTCTATGACGACGTACGGATGCTGCGAGAGATAAGGGCGCAGCGCAGCAGCGATATGCGGGAGACCGACGAAGAATGCACCTGTGCGAGATTGAAGCGCGATATCAATATCATTATCATTTCCACGCCTAACATACGACACACATCGTAATCCATCCAACTTTGGTTGAACGAAACACGGGAATGTGATGACCTTCTTTTTTTTAGTTCCGGCCACAAGGTCGGCGGGATTAAATGTCTGCGCGAGCATCGGAAGGAAAGGTGAATGAGGAGCATCGCCGCAGCCGTCATCACCGTGTTCACCGTCATCATTATAGTCATTTCCTGAAACATCACCGTATCCTTCACCATAATCGGCCGGTTTCGTCTCCGAATATGCCTCCTTTTCTTTTTTGTCCGTCCACTTGCGCCGAGTTTCCGCGATACATTGCGCGAGAGGCGTTCTTTCATTAGAACGACCGATATTTTTACCGATGTTATAATCACGATACGTCACTTGTTGTTTCCCGTGAATATATCCGTGCATAATCTTGGAAGTTGCATAACCGGCATCCGCAAGTTCTTTATTTGTTGGCTGATGAACGGAAGCAGTCCATACCTTGATTTTTCCATTTTTGTCTATTGCGTATAATGTTGGAAACGATTGAACGAGAGATAGATTCGTTAGTTCCATAATATGCAGTATATTCGCACTAGGTAGGTAGATAATAGATAATAGATTTGTCACGATAATATCATCACAAATCTATTTTATGATATCAATTTTATATTCATCCATTCATCCATTCATCCATTCATCTATTGTCCCAAACCTTCCAGGTCATTTTTTGAAATAACCGCCCGCAAAATCTGATTTTCTTTCGTGAGTTTATTGTTTTTCTGAATCAATGATAAAATCAAATACGTCATTTTCTCAACTGTAATATCGTGTTCTTCCTCCGGACTCACCTCTTCTGGCGGTGTCTCTATAATGGATATCGTGCGTGTCGGATGATTATATACAGTCGTCCCATTTTCATTCACACTGGTGCTAATTCCAGTCAATGGACCGCCGCCTGGCGCTGGTTCATCGCTCGTTACAATAATCCGCCCCTTACAATACTCGTTTGCTGCAGCAGTAACTGCACGAACCAGTTGTTGCGTCTCTTCTGAACGTTTAATATATTTGATATTGAAAGACGCATTATGCTCTTCATTTCCAACATTTGTTTGATTCGTTGTTGTGATTTTATTACTATTTGCCCCATCCTCCTCACTATTCACTCCACCCGCCGCACCCGCCGCACCCGCCGCCGCCGAGCAATGTTCTTTATGTTTATTCAATCCACTCGCATATTTGTATTTTTTACCGCACACACAATCAAACATTTAATTATTTATATTATTTGAATGATTCTATATTCGTTTTACTGTCGCCGCCGTCGCCGTCGCCGTCGTCGGTATTAGTTGCGACACTAATAATTCTATGGTTTCCTGCTGTTTTCGCATCAGTTCCATCATTTCACGATTTTGACGTAATAATTCACTGATATCCGTAGAGGACATCACTATTGTTGTATCAGGTCTTACACAACAAACAGCAATATGTGCCTTATACCGCCCTTCCAACTTATATGTTTTATTACAATTTTCACAACAATATTCTGGTTCTTTCGCACACTGTACACATATGATAAATGCAATAATGAACGCCAATACGTCGTAGTCGTCGTAGTCGTCGTAGTCGTCGCCTGTAGTATTCATACGTTACAATTGACTACTACGTCAACCAAACCATTATGATATAGCAGATATTATTCTTATATTCATTACGAGGACGGCAACGATGATAAGACATAAAAATATATATCGTGATAATATAATTAGGATGGAACATCCATATCGCGTCCATTCATCCATCGGTTTCGGATTTTTACAATTGCTGATGCTTTCCTCACTCGCATACCCAACACCACCACCACCATTTTATCACAATATCGCACTGATGCGTATGATGGGAACCGTATACTTTACATTGTTTAACAACAAACCAATCTATTTGAAACTGGAATGCGCTACAATTTTATTAGAAGTGATACGGGATGCGTTATATATCAAATACATTATCCAGGATTATACGTATATATTCAGCGTAATTGATATTGTCAGTAATTTACTATTTTGCATTGTAATCGGGTTATCGGTTGATAATGGGATTGGAAAATGGTCAAAAATATCAGAACGATTTGAAGGATTATGGGAGACGTGTCTAGGATGTTGTTTTAAAAAAGAACAAAACACCGGGTTACCGATTTACGATATGAATCAAGCGAGCACGCGAGAAGAAGCAAGCAACCGACCGACGAATAAAAATTATGCATATACATCATTGTCAAGCAATACCTCCGACGCGGATACCACGCCAGTCTACACATTTGGTGGACGCCAAGCATTTAAACCCCAATTTTATTCATCACCGTGGGGACGCGAATACTTAAATGCAAAAATAGAACGAGAATTTGACCGAATAGACGTAGGCAATGAACGTAATGGCAGCGAAAACGTCGGAATGATTTCTAAAACAGATGGAACCATACAATACATTCGGTTTGATGAACAAGACACGGACAATGCAACCGCCGGCGCGAACCATTATGCAAATATTTTCGTTTCGCCATATTTCGCAAAAGACGGAACGCGCATCACATCATTTACTGGATGGACAAAAGTAGATAGTGTCGGCGTATGTTTATTCATATATAATCTAATACAGTTCATATATCAATTGTTAATTTATTATAGTATCATCACAAGCTGTCGCGCAGTTCATACCGCTGACATTCCATCCGATTCAACCGATAAAATGAAACAGTGGCTGTGCTAGAGAAGAGAGAAAATAACGTTCGCTTCAATATACCAATGTTTTATATTTGTAAAAAAGATATGCAGAAAGCGCAAAGAGGGTTCCACCCCAGGTCGTATCAATAACCGCGGTCATCGGACTCCAGTTTTTCAAAATCGCGAGCGTCGTTGTCTCATATACACCATACACAAGAATACCAAGGAAAAATGCAGCACGAATACCGTCTCCTAATCTCATTGTTTGAATGGACGCTGCTGCAGAAGTCGCATTCGGAACAATAATATGACGCAGGACAAAATAATACAAACCGAGGACAATAAGAGCATAACAAACCGCCGCACTAGGTATATTCACCTTCATCGCAGTTCCTTGAACGAGCATAACCTGGCGCGCAAATAGATCTTTTGCGAGAGTTAAAAATACCGCATCAAGCGCCAATATAATAAGCGCTACAACAATAATATCTGTTATAAGCATAGTATTAGTATACACATAGATTGTATTTTCAGTTATCTTTTTTCGTAGCGTGGTCTATAAAATAATCCGCTATGAAGGTTTTATCAAGAAAATCGTCTAAATATTGATACATATCATCGTCATCATTATCGCGCCTATTATCAATGTGTTTCTCATTCTCGTGTGGCCGATTCACCGCATCCAAACGTTCCAATTTCATTATTGTATGTATTATATATATAGACAAATGGCGAAAAAAACAAGAAGAAACGCGCGAAAAACAACGATATCAGCACCGCAGCCAGCACCGCAGCCAGCACCGGAGCCAGCGCCTATCACCGCAGAGCATCACCACTATTATTCTAAAACGACATTTGATGGAAACAACATCGTTTCTGAAACCCAAAAAGATGATGAACCAATGCAGCGTCGTGTATATACATTGAAACAACTATCCAAAGAAATACCACTTGCAGGCGAACTTGTAAAGGAGCATTTAGGTGGTGTAGTTCCACGAACATTGTCTTATCCAATTTCAAAAAATATAAAATTTCGCTCCGTGCTACCGAGCCCGGCAGAGATGGGATTGCTTCCACCTACTCCTCCTCCACCGCCTAAGAACAAGAAGACGACGAACAAGAAGAAGAACAAGAAAACGAAGCGGCGAGATATGTATCAGCCATAATTGCCACCGAAATAATTCGTGTATATCTTACCATTTTTATTTTTAGTTCATATTATATATCACGCATATCAAGTAAAGCGTTATATATAATTGCGCGATGTCAAATAATAATAATAATAATAATTGGAAACGAGTCGGCGGATTCTCTCGCACCGGAACCCAAAATTATGTGAGAACAAACGACGCGGCAATGGGTGGGACCACATTCGGACCGACCGATATTTCCTATAACACAGGCAATACGACCCAGCGAATCGGAAATAACGCCGGTGTCGTTTTCATCAACGGTGATATTGATATGTCAGGTGGTCCAGGTGTAGGCGCACCCATTAATCGTGTAAGAAATGTCCG
>Ga0255209_1000349_pt1 | contig 15510 bp, 17 predicted proteins | sample Miss_Miss_RepC_8_FD_183026 | JGI IMG/M metagenome (GOLD analysis project Ga0255209, IMG submission 183026) | Freshwater microbial communities from Mississippi River, Louisiana, United States - Miss_Miss_RepC_8d | ecosystem: Environmental > Aquatic > Freshwater > River | place: USA: Louisiana...
AAAAAAAATATATCGTCTCCCCTCCGCAAAAATTACTATATATCCCCACACCATACATCGTCACATTTTTATAAAAACGCAAACAAAAAAAATGTGACGATAAAATATCTCTATATATCGTGCAACTCCAATAAAAATATACAAACCATATATGGTTTCAAAATATTACATTACTTAACATTTATAGGTTAAGCGTCTCATCGTATCCCATACAATAATAACACCCAGCGAAATCGTGAGCGTCCTCACCATCAAAGCAGTTATTTTCGTCTTCAATCGGTAAGAAATCCACAAATCCGTCTCTGCCGTTTGGATAGATATACTCAAAGAACTTAAACGAGGTTCGTAACCATTCAGCGTAATCACCTTCATAAATCAACGCTCTAATTTCCCCACCCATCTCGTTCTCCCTTGCGTGTTCCCAGAAGTTAGATGAATAAGAAAAAGCATCTGCTAAATGAGTAGGCATATGGTCTATAAGGTCACTAATATCGTGATAGTGTATGTTGTTGTTTATTTCATCTGCTATTTGGTCTATCACGAAATCGGTAGATGAGAATGAAAACGGATACACTTCCCATTTGTCAAAACTCACATTTATATACACCTTAAAGGTTTCCCTCCATAGGTCAAATGTATCGCTTACATTACTAAAGTCAAACATCTTAAACGCATTCATTTCAGTAGGGGAATAAACGCCTCCGTCATCTGTAGCAATAAAGAAACGAGTGAAAAGGTCACGACGCTCAGCGTTAGGAAAATGGTCTTTAAGATGGTTATCGTATATGAACCTAAAGATATTTCTGTAAAGAACAAGTCCCCTCGTGTCAGTCTCATCAGTATAAACGGAAAAAACTTCATCATACCATTTAACATTACGCTCTATAAACGAGTGGAAAAGATTGCGTAAAAATGGATTGCGTAACTCGTCTTTTTGCGTATAGTTCAAAGTTCCCCAATTATCACACACGAAAGGCGTGTAATTAATAGTAAAGAAGTTGCTAATAGTTTGTAGCATAATCGTATTGACAAGAGTAGCGAAGTTATTAAAGCGACAAGTAGGGCAAGTTGAGTTTTTCTTTAACCAAGTAGCGACACAAGCGTCACACATTTCCCTATCTTTACAAGGGCAACGCATAGCATATTTGGCGTATCCGCTTAATGGTTTGCTTTCGGCACAAATACAACACTCTTTTAGTTCAGTATCGTCACATATTTCAGTAACAACAACATTACTAACATCTACAACAGGGACGCACGAACAAGGCGTAACATCACCACAAGCAGGACATAGCAAAGTATTAGCATTAATGCGGTCACAAACTCCAAGCATAGAAGCACAAACATCACAAGCACGATTTACGCCTTTAATACATCTAAAATATTGACTTTCACAAACGCAACCATTACCATTATTGGTTTTAGGTTTATGACAATTTAAACAGATTTTAACCTCTTCGGTAATCGGTTCAGTAAGTTGATAAAATCGTTTTGAGCGTGACGATGTCAAAGCATCACTACAAGGACAACACAAATCACACAAGACGATAAACTCACAGCGACAACCAACACCCAAACACTCAGGGCAAGTATGGAAGTTACTCGTGGCGAGTGTGGAAACGGAAGCAGAGGAAACAGAAACGACAGCATAAGCGTCAGCGGAGGCAGAGGGAACAGCAGAGGAGTTCATTCTTATACAATACGGCAACAAGATATTTCCTAAACTTGAACGATATAAATAATCAACTAAATTATCGCTATATATCCTGCAAAACCACTAATTTCCATGCTCCAAAAATCAAAAATCAACTCCTTACCATTTATAGTAACAAAATTATTAACAAACATAATAATTTTATTTTATCGTCTTAGCATCGCATATCCGCACCATAAACTTTTAAAGGCAAATAAGTTATGGTCTCATCGTCATAAGGAGGTTTTAGATTTACCAGTTAAAAGACCATTTACCGAGCGGAAGCATTCATCAACTAAATAAGTTATGGTCTCATCGTCACAAGCACATTTTAGATTTACCAGTTAAAACCTTCCCCTGAGTTAATTTTCGCTTTAACATATACTAAGTCACCTTCTCTGCATCTAACAACACTAACACTACCACCTTTGTCATGTATATAACGAGTATCAGCCTCATAAAGAAAATATCTTTTCATTCTATCTTCTAAAACACAATAGATATACTTGTAATCTATGTTATCGTTTTCTTCTATTTCATATGCGAGTTCCATTATTATAATAATAACGAATATTATAATAATTTCAAAATATTTTATTAAACTTTCATAAACTTATGTTGTTATTTTCAAAAAAGGATACATTCCATTTTCAGGTTGGTTTTCTAACTCATAGTTATATATATCCAAACTTAATTCACCAACAGACTTTCTTTTACCATTAGGTTTTAGAACACTAATTCCATATTTCTTAGCATAATACTTAATACCTTTATATTTATCACTTTTAGCAACCATTATATTATAATAAGATAAAATATTTTCTAAATATAAAATATAATGCCTATACCAGCAAACCCTGAACTATATGAAAAGGTAAAAAAGAAAATCATGAAAAGTTATAAAAAGAATTCTGCTTTTGCTTCAGGAGCAATAGTAAAAGAATATAAACAAAGAGGAGGTAGATATATTGACGATGGTAAAGAACGAAATCTTGAAAGATGGTTTGAAGAAAACTGGATTGATGTAAATCCATTATTAGGTATAACAGATGATGAAGCATATCCTGTATTTAGACCTACAATAAAAGTAAATGAACGAACTCCTACATTAGCACAAGAAATACCGATTGATAGACTTAAACAACAATTTAAACTTAAACAGAAAATAAAAGGTGACAAAAACCTTCCTGACTTCTTACCTGAAAAAGAGATAAAAGGTGGTATGGTAGTAAAGACAAATCCTTTCGGTTTTAATAATTTTTAATCATTTTACCATAATACATGAATAGATAAATTATTAGGACTATATTTATTATCCTTCCAATCACCTTTCATATTAGTCGCACGATTTAAATATCTCTGTCTTCTTTCCTTATCATTATGCTTTGTAAAATCTTCATACCCCATTTGACCGAATGAAACCCACTTATTATTAATAGGGTCATATACATCATATTTTTTATCTTTCTTAGCAGACACAAATAACTCTACATCTTTTCCTAACCACTTTTCAGCCATCGCTTGTGCTTTCGCAGGATTAGACCATTTCTGTAATTCTTCTATCTTATTATTCATATAAATAACATAGAAAATTTATTTATTTTCTTTTTCTTCAGTTACACCTAATTCTAAATCTTCTTTTACTTCGCTTTCAATATCTCTAATAATTTTTATACAACAAAAAGAACATTCTTTACATTTTGATTTATATGCCATAGATGCTAACTTAATAACCATTCCACTTGCAGTAGTAATAAACGCTATCCAAAATACTTCACTTAACATACTATAATATATTATTAGATTATTTTAATTGTAATTCAAAACTATCAAAATCTACATTTTTACTGGTAGCCCCAGAAATACACGATACACCGCCACCTAAGTAAAACTGAGTTCCAGTTGCTACACCACTTCCAGTAATGGTTTCGCTATCATTTGTATCAAGTCTTGTCAATGTAGCACTAAAACTGCCACTATCATTTGTATTTGTTATTCTAATTTTCAACCAAACACCTACATTCTGAGTAGCAAGAGTTCCAGTAAAAGAACCAACACTTACACTATTCGCAAGTATATTCCAAACCCCAGTAGGAGCAATATTATTAGAATACATTAGAGTAACAGCAGTAGTGTTTAAACCAGTTTTACTATTTAAAAGTCCAACAGATAAAGTAGTGTTAGTTGATGAGCCAGTAGCCCAACCTCTGAATACCACCTCACAATAATCAACATTAGCCCAAAGAAGGGGAGCAGTCATCGTCCAAGTAGTATTGGTGTTTGAAGAAGGTGTAGCAATCTTTACAATTCCGTAATGACCCGCTTCCGCATTAACCATTGTAGCACTTCCAGTTCCAGTTCCATCTCTTTCAAAACAAAGTAATCCACTTCCATTTGTTTCTCGCCAACATTCATCGTAAAAATAAAGATTTCCAACCTTACTATCAACGTAAGTCTTATTAACGAGTTGGTCGCCCGTTGTAGGAACTACAGAACATTCAGGTAAATTATTAAATGTAGTAATTCCACTTGTAACAATATCAAGATTTCCTGTTAAAACACTTAATGATGCAGTATTTCCACTTCCATCATCTATTAAAAGTGTATTATTAATTGCTAATGTATCAGCATTTGGAGGTAACTCAACTGCCTCAAATGCTTGTTGAACTAATGCTAATCTACTTAATGCTGTATTATATGTATCAACACCATTAGTCCATTCTACACCATTAGGCGTAATATCAAATTGTTTTGGAGTTCCTCCTAAATCGTATTCTAAAACTATTCCTTTTTTAGTTCCGTCCATTTTAAATGTAATAGATTGAGTTTCATCTTCACTAACAAGTTTAAGTCCTTGCGTATCAATTTTTGATGGTTCAATACCGCTCATTTTATATAATATAATTAGATAAAATAATTTTGTTTTATTTTGAAATTACTTTATTTTTATCGCTTACCTTCAGTTTAAGCACTAAATGTATAAATCTGCCATGACCTACTTGCATTAACCATAGCACTTGCATCAAGACATCTAAAACTACATTCATAACTATATGAATTATCAGGTATAGGGAAATATAGATTAACATAATTTTGTGCTGGAACTAACCAACCATTAGCACCACTTACACCTGAAAAGTTTTGTTGATAAGTCCAATACCAACGCCCATTAGGAGCATATGTAGCATCAGTATAACTATAATTACCATTTCCATTTATTTTATTGTTTAAATTCCATATATCGTCAGGTGTAGCACCATTCCATAATCTGTTAGGATAAAGTTGTAAATAACAATATGTTTGACCCCAATTTGAACCATTCCAAAATGTAAAATTAACTTCAAATAGAGAAGCAATAGAACCAGTAGGAACACTTTGCGTCCAACTATCCATTCTAATAGCAGTTCCAGCACAAAATGTGCTACCTAAAGAAGTAATAGTTCTTCCACCTGTTCCAGTAAAACCAATATAAGAACCAGTATTCCATGCGTTAGTAATACCAGCAGTTGGATTATTTGAACTTGGATTTGTAGGAGTAATTGTAACAGAATTAGGAGTTAAATTAGCAGGTATAACAGATGTCCCATTACTAATAGCAGTAATTTTACCATTACTATCAATTGTGATATTTGCTTCTGTATAAGAACCTGCCAACGCTCCTGCTCCTGTAAATGCAGAGTTTTGAACTCTACCATCAGGAAAGGAAATAGAAGGATTTACAGATACACCATTTCTATTTACTAATAATGGGGTTGTAAATGTTGTATTTCCAGCATCATTATAAAATTGAAAATATGAATTTGATGCATTTGCGTATGGTGCTAAATTTCTAAAATACAAATCGTATCCACTATATCTACAATTTACCTGCGAAGCAGTTGAAGTATCTGTTAGAGCAAGAACTTCACTATTAATAGTAGTTGTTCCATAGAAATTTGTTGCTCCCATAGTATTAGATAATGTTCTCGTTCCATTTTGAATTATAACACTATCGTCTGTCATGGTTATATCAGCATTAAGTAGATTTAAAGAAGCAAATCCACCAAGATTTATAGGACATTCAACATTTAAATTACCTTGTCCGCCAGTTCCTAAATTCAACTGACTTTTATATGTTGTTACTTGAGGAGTATTATTTGATGTAGATGATGAACCAATATTTATATTTTGATTAAATTGTGCTACACCATTTACATTTATTGCTTTTAATGTTTCTGTTCCTTGTGCTATTGGGTATCGTAAATATCTTTTATCCGCTTCACTTTGTGTTAGAACTATATCAGTATCAAAATAAGCAGGATTAAAAATCGTAAGAGGTTCTATGTTTGATGGAGGAGTATAAGTCGCCATTTAGTATATAATACAATAAGAAAATTTTTTGAAATTTAAAATATTTTATATTTATATAATATATGCCTCCTAAAAAGCAAAAACAAGCAGAATTAATCAATTGGTATGAAGTTATACCAAAAAAGTTTTTGTTATCACAACATAACCCAAACTATGATATTCATAAAATCAAAATTCCTTTCCGCATGTTAATTGTAGGAAGTTCAGGAGCAGGTAAAACTCAAACCTTGCTAAATATAATTCATAATTTTAACAACACATTTAATAATATAGTAATAATCACAAAGAATAAAGATGAACCACTTTATAACTATTTAGAAGACAAACTTAAAGATGGTGTTGATATAAGAGAAGGTATTAATAATGCTCCTAATCTTGATGACTTTGATAAAGAAGACCAAACACTTATAGTTATGGACGATTTAGTGTTAGAAAAGAACCAAGCAGGTTTAGAGCAATACTTTATTCGTGCAAGAAAATTAAATTGTAGTCTAATTTACATCTCACAATCGTATTACAGAGTTCCAAGAATAATTAGACAGAACTTAAACTATTTAGTAATAAAACAATTGTCTTCACTAAGAGATTTACATCGTATCATGAGTGAGTATTCATTAGGCGTAGATAGAGATGAATTAACTGCTATGTATAAAGATGCTACAACAGATAAAAAAGATTTTCTTTTAGTAGATATGGACGCAGATATGAAAGATAGATTTAGAAAGAATTTTAACGATATATACGATTTAGAAAATTGAAATTAAATGAATTTCTATAAAATATTATGTTATTATATAATATATTATGTTCCCCTTTGGAAAAGCAAGGTCAAAAGCAGAACTTCAACAATTGAAGAACGATTACATGGCTAATTTACAAGTTGAGATTGAGAACGCTAATGTTCTTGAAGCAAGAAAGAGAAAACCTGATGAAGCACCTCCTGTTCCACCTCAATACAAAACGGAAGCAGAATTGAGAGCAGATATTCAGGCAATTGATAATGAACTTATACAGACTATCATGAATGATATAGGTTATGGTTATTCTAAAGCAGTAGAAGTAATACAAAGATTTTCTCCTGATGACAAAACAAAGTTATTAGCACTTTACCCACAATTTAAAGCAACATTAGCAAAAGATGCTACAAAATCAAGACTTATGTTACTTGACCCATCATTTATCTACTTGAAGATGCAACAATTTTTGAATTTTACAAATAAGTCATTAGGTTCTACTGCGTCTGTTGGTGTTCCACAAACAATTGAAGAATTAGAAAATTTAATGCCTACAGACGAAAATATAATTAAACTATCAACATTTATTAGAAACCCTACTATATCAAGCAGAATTAATAAGAAAGATTTAAGTCTAATTTTAAGTTGGTTAGAGGCTTATGTTAAAGCATATCCTACTTTCCAACAGGTTCAAGAATTTAAGACATCTAAACTTAACAATAATTCAAGAACAGCATTATCACAGCGTTTAGGTGAATTAATAATTAATTTCGGTATGATTGATAGAAACGATATTGATGATTTAATGAGGGAAATCCCACAAATGATAAAAGATGGAGAAGATGAAAATATAGGTCAATATGTTTTAGATAAACTTGGAGGTAATGCTGATTTACAAAAACTTAAATATTTTGAAGAATTATGGAAAACGGCTCTTACTTCATCTGGAGGTGAATTTCTACCACCATCAAAAGATATGATTGAATTTGATATAAACGCATTAACACCATCTACGGACGAGCAAGTTGGAAAAATATCCATGAGGTTACAAGAAGTAGCGGAAAGAGGTTCGGTTCAAGAAAGAGGAGGAGAAATATATCAAAGGCTTCGTAGAAGAGTTGATAGAGAAACAGGAATGTTAATTGATAGAAACGCAAGAAATATATATGATTTAGCAGATATTGCTGGAGACGAACAAACAAGTCAATTCGCAGATGATTTAAATTCAGTCCAAAGTGAAATGCCTGATATAGCGATGCCGATACAAAAACTTACACAAGAGGCTTTAGCAAGACACCAATTTAGAGATGTTAATGAAGTAAATGACAGAAGTGAGGCAAGTGGAATAGTTAGTGAGATAATTAGTGGTGTTGAAAAAATACTTGAAGATAAAGGAACATCTATAAATGCTGTTGAAGACACAGAATATGAAAATGTTTTAGATGTCCCATTTCAACAACAAGGAAATATACAAATGACAATCCAAGAACCTGAAGGAGAAAGTATTGGTGACATTATTGAAGAAACAGCGTCTAATGTATTAGAATATCCAAATAAAGAAAAATACATACGACAAGGTATAGACAGAATGAGGAGAACAATTAAAAAAGTTAAAGTTATTGATTTCCGTAGTTTTGTTGATGAAGTTAATGCGTCTTTTTCTAATATTGGTGTTAATTTTTCATTACCATTACAAAGTAAATACACTAAGAAAGAAATCAGTCAAATTACAGAAATGTTAGCAGATGGTATAAGAAGAGTTGCTGATACTATTGAATACGACCCTGAAGAAGAACCAATTTTCGCTGGTAGAGAAGTTGAAGGTAAAGATTTAGTTGGATTTGGTATGAAGAAAGGAACAGGTAAATCAATTGGAAGAGGAATGAAGAAACAAGGGCAGAAATCAAGAGAAGATGAAAGACTTGCTATGGAGGTTAAAGGACTTAAAAATAGAATATCTGTTAAAAAGTTAATAGGTAGAGGTATTGAAGTCCAACAGCAACCAACATATAAACAATTTGGTAAGTATGTGATGCATTATCCTCATCTCATGAATAATGTTTTTAATGTTAAGTATCCAAGTTTAGGTTCTATTCCAGCAATCAAACCAAAAACCATTAGTGACGAATATAAAGAATTTGTTATAGATGTGTTTGAAACAGGAAAGGTAAATGAAAGACTATTTAATAATCTTGATGAAGAAGAAAGAACTCATTTTCATAGAGTATGTAAAGGTGCTGGTTTATTAGAAATGTTTAAATTAAAGAAAGGCGAAACAGATGAAGAAAGGGAAGATTTAGAAAGATTTAACCTTTTAAAGGGTTCATATGTTGCTGGTAATAATAGCGAAAGTGTAATTAGAGAACTAAGAGGATTAATAACAAAATTTATACACGAAGGTCGTATAACAAAAAATGAAGGATTATCTATGTTGATGGAAATAAAATAATCCTACTTTTAGAAATAAAATAAAGTTTAGCAAATTTTTATATTATCTTATATTATATAATATGAAGACACTTATTTTAAACTCTTCTAATGTGGTTTCAGGGTCAAACAACACTATATTCCAATATACCTTTCCAAATGGAGGTTTTAACTTTAAAGATGATTTTCTCGCAGTTCAAGAAATCGCACTCTATTTTAGTGCTTTCAATATTACAATTAGTTATGCGAATAATTCATTCTCGTATATTTGGGTTGATGGGACAACACATGCTGTTACTATTCCTGATGGTTATTATTCTATTAAGACGCTTAATGAGTATTTACAATATGTCATGATACAAAACAAACACTATCTAATTGATGGTGCTGGTGATTATGTTTATCTATTAGAGATGATAATTAATGAACCTCAATATGCAGTTCAACTTAATGAATACTTAATTGACACTACTATCGCTACTACTAATAGTTGGACTTTACCAGCAGGTGCTACTTGGGTTCTTCCCACTAATCCTATATTACCTTATTTCGTAATACCTAATACTAATTTTAAAGATGTAATTGGATTTAGTGCAGGACAATACCCAGCAGGAACAATTACAGGAGTTCCTCCAGCACAAGTTCAAACACCATCATTTGCTATTAGTCAATCACAATTATCATCTACTGCACCTCAAGTAACTCCATATAGTTCATTCTTAGTTTATTGTAGTTTAGTAAATAATAAAGCAGTTATACCAAGTCAATTGATATTTTCTTTTACTCCAAGTGATGTAGTATTTGGAGGATTAAGTTCATATCAAGTAAGCGAATTAGCATGGAATAAGATTGAGGACGGACAATATAACTCATTTACAATAGAATTTAGAGACCAACTTGGAAGACAAGTAAAATTCCAAGACCCAAATACTTTGATTACTTTAGTTACAAAAAATAAATATGAAACATTTTAAAATAAAATATTTAGGATATATATAATGCGTGTTATACTTCCAATTGCATCTATGCATAACTCTAATGTTATGAGGACTGGTGGTGCTGTTTTAATGATGAAAGACAGAACAACCACTATGGGAAAAGGATTAACAAAAGAATTCTATGAAAAAACTGATGTTAAACACCCCTATCAAACATTTAGCGAAAAAGCAAATAAGAAAAATATGCTTGAAAGTGTTAAGATAAAGTCATCAAGACCGAAAAAGTATATTTCTTTTAATGTGTAATCATTTTTATAAAAAATTTATGTTTAGCGAATTTTTTATCTAAACATAAAATATAATATGGCTGATAATTTAGTCTTTGAAGAAAGCGTCCAATCCGTGATGGATACTCAAGATTTCATATCCAAGAAATGGGTATATGTTAATGACAACAACAACGGCAATTATTCCTCTCAAGTAGTGATTGATAGCACTCCTCTTTCTAATGCTGGTGCATGGGTTAATTGGAGTGAAGCGTATATCATGATGCCTTTACTCGTCCAACTTACTTCTGCTACTGCTGGTAATATTACGGCTGATAGTATTAATCCTCTTCATACTTGGGCTTTCAAGAATGGTTTTTGGAATATGATTAACTCTATGACTATTGAATTCAATAACCAAAATGTGGTTCAACAAACTCCTTTTACTAATGTTTTCCGCTCTTTCAAGGCTATGACTTCATTTAGTAAAGATGATGTTAAAAATCATGGTTCTTCTATTGGATTTGCTCCTGATAATGCTGGTTCTTGGAGTTATGATTTAGATAGTGGTGCTACTGCTGGAACTACTCCTAATGGTCGTGGCTTGACTAATAATAGAAACGCACCTACATTAACATCTAAAACTGCTGTTTCAGGAGTTGGTATTGATACTATCGCAAGTGAAATTTATTCTTACGGATTTTCACCAGCATCAGGTTTAGTTGCAACTGGAACTACAAGTGCAGGTGGAGCATCAAATCCTTCATCAAATCCTTGGTGTCAATATTCTTATAATGATGGAATGTTGTTAAGACAAGAATGGGTTGGTTATTTACCATCTTCAACTTCTCAAGGAACAATTAATTCTGCTTCTACTTGTGATGCTGTTTATAGAAGTTATGCTAAAGTTGCTACAGGTTGTGCTTCTTGGTTTGTTTATGCTAAATTAAGACTTAAGGATTTACACGATTACTTTGAGAAGATGCCTTTGCTTAAAGGTTCTACTATTCGTTTTTACATCAATACTAACCAAACTATTGCTTCTTTCTCCGTAGCAAGTAAATCAACTACTGATAGTGTTATTACTGGTGGAAATCTTTTACTCACATCTGCTCCTTCTATTAATGGTGGTTTAACTTGTCCTTTTACTATTGCTTCTAATGATGTGGGTGAAGGTTGTTCTGCTCTTACTGCTGATACTTATCAACTCTCAGTTTCAATTTATCAAAATCAATTTACTCAGGCTAATGCTGAGGCTGTTAAGACTAAACTTTCATCTTGTAGATTGTATGCTCCTATTTACAAATTTACTCCTTTGAAAGAACAGCAATACTTGTCTCTTGTTCCAAGCAAGAAGATTAGATATAATGACATTTTCCAATATCAATTTAACGATGTTGGAGCAAATAGTCCTTTTAACTTCTTAGTAAGTAACGGAATTGCGAATATTAAGAGTGTTTTAGTTGTTCCTTTTGTTTCTAAGAGTGCCAACCTTTGTATTGGAACTGGAACTACATCTGCTTCAGGTCTTGCTACTTATGTTTCTCCTTTTACAACTTCAGGCGCTACTCCTGACCCAATTACTCTCACCAACTTTAACATTCTTGTTTCAGGTGTAAATCTCTTCTTGAATAACGAAATGTATGATTATGAAGCATTCTGTCAAGAACTCGCTCAGTCTAATCAACTTAACGGAGGTCTCACTACTGGTCTTTCATCAGGTCTTATTTCTCAGGAAGACTTCAGTCGTGGTATGAGATACTATTATGGTAACTGCTCTCGTATCCTTCCTGCTGAGGCTGGTGTTTCTCGTTCGGTTCAAATTGTTGGAACTAATGCTTCTCAAGTTGCTTGTGACCTTATGGTTTTCGTTGAGTTTGAGCGTGAGATTACAATTGACATGACTACTGGTGCTAAGATTGCTTAAACTAAACCTCAACTCGTTTAATTCGTTTTTAGAGTAAAATAAAAGTAAATTTAGAAATATTTTAAAGTAAATTTATTACTATGTATAATTCAATATAGTAATAAAAAATGTATAATTTTACATAAATATTTAGCGTAAATAAAAATGTTGAGATATAATATAAAGATGTATGTCCCTCATCAAATACACTTAACGCCTACTCAGGCTACTAAACTTATGAGCGGTGGAGCAATCAATATTCCTATTCACCAAATGGGAAGTGATAAAGGTAGTGAAGTTATTTTACTAAAAGCCCCTAATGCTAAGAAATTATTATCAGGATTTAAGAAAAGTAAAGGAGTTAGAATTATGCTTTCTCCTGATGAAATTGAAGCAACTATGATGAAAGGTTCAGGTGTCAATATTGGAAAGGCATTTAAGAAACTTGGAAAGGATATTAAGAAAGGTGCAACAAAAGCAATTAGCGAAGTTGATAAGGCTGTTCTTAAACCTGTTGCTAAAGGATTTCAAAAAGAAATTGTTGATAGCGGTGTTGGTAAGAAAATTGCTAAGGAACTAATTGATGTTGGAACACAAGTTGTTCTTCCTACTGCTTTAACAGGATTATCTATGTTAGCAGGTGACCCTACTGGATTGTCAGGTGCTATGGTTGGAAATGTTGCTGGTCGTCAATTAGATACACTTGCTGAAAAACATGGTTACGGAATTACAAGTCAAGCAGACGCAAGAAAGAAGTATATGGCTCTTATCCGTTCTATGAAGGGAATGAGTGAAGCAGAAAAGATGAAGATTAAAGGTTCAGGTTTTTTTAAGACTTTGAAGAAATGGACTGGTGTAGGAAAAACTCAATTCTTAAAAGGTGCAAAGCAAATGGGTAAGGAAGCGGTTAAAGTTGGTGCTATGGCTGTTGGTGAAGCGGTTGGTGCTTATACAGGTAATCCTGTTGCTGGTGCTATGCTTGGTGCTTCGTTAGAAAAAGCAGGTTCTAAAATGGTAGATAGTATTCAACCATCAAAAGGAAAACTTGGAATAAAATTTGACCCTAAATCTGGTATTAGTGCTTTAAAAGATGATGCTAAAATGTATGCTATTGAAGCCGTTGATAGAGAAATTGATAAGTTACCTCCTGAATATAGAGGTGTAGCACAAGATGCACTTGCAGGTAAATATCCTGACGCTCAAAGTCTAATTTATGATGTCGCACAAAGAGGAGTTCTTTCTTCAAGTATGGGAGGAATGGGTATGCGTAGATTAAAGAAAGGAAAAGGAGCAACTCAATCTAAACCATTTAAACAAGCACTTAAAAATAATTTTGGTGGATTGGCTCTTACAAATTCTGTTACAGATAATATGAGCGTTGCTGAAGCAGAAAAGATGGGAGCAAGACTTAATGCTAATGTTAGACCAAGTATGATAGAAACTCCAAGTGATTATGGTTTCATGTCTCCTTATGCTCGTATGGATAGTCCTGCTATGAACCCTTTTATACCTACTACTTATTTACAAGAAGGAGGAACTGGCTCAGGATATGGTTGTATTTCTCAAAGTGAATATAATAAAATGATGGGTGCTGGTTTGTATTACGGAAGAGGATTGTATTAAAATAATTTTCTAACAATATAATATAAAATGCTTCAATCTGTTATAAACAATATGTTTAGCATAAATACTGAATTAAAAGTTCCTACTGAGATTAAGGGTGGTTGTAGTCCTTCATGTGTGACGATAAATGCAGTGAAAAATCCTGCTTATAAAAGTATTAATAGTTCGCAGACCATAAATGCTGTGGTAGATGTATCAAAAAAGTAAAATATGTATTTTCAGTAATAGATATTTTGCCGAATATTTAGGAGTTTTTTTCTCAATATAGAATATAAAATGTCTTTCAAACATTCCATAGTCGTTCCTCGCTGTAATACCTGTAATGGTAAATTTTCTCCAAGAAGTAGAGTAGTTTGTGTTGAATGTAATTGTGTAGTTCATTACGATTGTGCTGTATATGAATGCGATGATGGTTTTGATATGTTATGTATAGATTGTTACAAAAATCAAAGAATTGAAAAAGCACTAAAGAATGATGGAATAATTGTAAAAGTGAAAGGAGATGATGATGTTAGAGCGTATATTGGTGCGAATTACTGGGACGATGAAGGAGGAGTAGCAAGAAAAATACAAGTTGTTGGTGATTATGATGATGAAGTTGAATGTGAAATAATAGATGAAAATGATGGTTGTAATTATTGTGGTTGGAGATGTGAATATCCAAATAGTCATATTAACTTTTGTGGTGGAGGAGGGTGTGAATATATTAGAAATAAATTTGATACATGGTTAGATGAAGAAGGTGAATTACAATATAAAGAAAAGAAAATAAATCCTGAGCCATTTGAGAGTAGTGATTTTGTAAAAACTACATCTAAGTTCCCTTCTAACTATGAATTTTGTAGAAATTGTAATTGTTAAAGCGACTGATTTTTAAAATAAAATCTTATATTATATTATAATATATGATTACAAACTTTGACATAGAGCAACTATCAAATAAACTTGACCTACCATTAATTGGTGTTGTTAATAAAGATAGACTTAATGATTTACCAAAGACTTTAGGTTCTTACTATATTAACATGCAAAATTTTGATGAAGGAGATGGGACGCACTGGGTCTATGCTCGTCTTTATAGTGATGATGATAGATTTGTTTATGACAGCGATAATGAAGATGATTATAAAGTTGTAAAGTGTTTATATTTTGACCCATTTGGATTAGATATGCCGAAAGAAGTTAGTGAATATTTTAAAGAATACAAACCAATAGCGTATAGTAAAAAACAAATACAGAATATTCGTAGCACTCAGTGTGGTTGGTATTGTGTTGCTTGTGACTATGAATTAACTCATAAACCTATTAATGGAAGTTATTTAGAAGATTATGAAGAATTTTTAAATCTTTGGAGTGACAATCCTGAAGAAAATTTAAGGTTATTAAAGGCATATTTTAAACCACTATAAAAAGTTATATTTAGAAATTATTTTCTCAATATAGCATATATACATGAATTATATTCTAACTAACGAGCAGGTTCAAGAATTAATTGCGAAGAAGATTATTAATCCATTTGTTCCAAAAGGTGAGAATGGTTATACTCCTATTTATGTTTTAAACAAAGATGATT
>Ga0255209_1000359_pt1 | contig 15192 bp, 6 predicted proteins | sample Miss_Miss_RepC_8_FD_183026 | JGI IMG/M metagenome (GOLD analysis project Ga0255209, IMG submission 183026) | Freshwater microbial communities from Mississippi River, Louisiana, United States - Miss_Miss_RepC_8d | ecosystem: Environmental > Aquatic > Freshwater > River | place: USA: Louisiana...
ACCGTCAATATCATAAGAGTCGGAAATACAGCGTACCGGGTATTTGCGGGTTCGGTGATTGGAATTCCGTTGTCAATCAATGAATATAAATTAACTACTTCAGGTTTATATGATGTGATTATGGAAGACGGGAGATATGGAAGCGCACCGAGAGGAAGCACTGGACCCGTCGGTGCGCCTGGAATGAATGCGGTCAACGGTGCTACAGGTATGACTGGTCCATCTGCTGTGATGAATGGTTCAACCGGTCCCGTTGGTATAGAAGGCGCGACTGGTCCAGATGGTCCAAGTGGTTCAACTGGTGAAGATGGGCGAACTGGTCCAGACGGCGCAACCGGAGTTACGGGAGTATACGGACCAAAAGGACCACCGGGTATCGCTAGTGAATTAGGTGATACTGGACCAACTGGAGTAGACGGAATGACTGGTAGCACCGGACCAAATGGTATTACTGGAGTAACAGAGTTTATGGGGGCTACCGGACCTGCTGCCGCTGCCGTTCTCGCACCGACGGGTCCAGACGGAACATTTGCAACGATGGGTGCAACTGGTGCAACAGGTGCAATGGGTCCTACGGGCGAATACAGTGTGTGGATGGCGGCAACAGGTTCCACTGGATTATATTATGATGGCCGTGTCGCCATCGGAAAAACAGCACCGGACGCCAATTTCGCACTGGATGTAAGCGGTAGTATCCGTTGTATTGGTATCAATAATGTGAGTGATTATAGAATTAAGGCAAACATTCGCGAGTTCCGAGAGAATGCAACGATGGCGGATACTTATGTGCCATCGGGTCCGTCGCTGACCCAACTTCGCGGCGCATATTATTTTAATACACTAACAAACCGTTACGAATACGGTTTCATAGCGCACGAAGTTGGTGAGAAGTTCCCTGAACTTATTTATGGCAAGAAGGATGATACAACCGAACTTCAATCTGTGGATTATCGTTCAATGTTTGCAATTCTTGCGAACGATATACAGAAATTAAAGGAGCGTGTCAAGGCGGTGTCTAACTGAGAAGTTACTAATCGTATAATAGTAAAATAGTATAATAGTATAATAGTATTATAATAGTATTATAACAGTAATGGCCGCAAACGTTTTATTGTTTGATGGTGTAAATGACGCAGTGAATATGGGTATTCCTGAATGGTCAAATTCTACGCAATTCCGAAATACAATGACAGTAGAATGTTGGTTCAGAACCAGCGATACAAACAATCAGAAAACATATGGATGGTTTGTATCCAGAAATAATACACTTGGTAATATTTTTAGTTCACAATTTTCATTAGGAATGTTAACTGATGGTAAAATTATAGCGTGGGCACACGGATCCGCAGATGGTTTTTTTATGGATATAGCAACTACCACACGATTCAATGACATGCAATGGCATCACGCTGCGATTAGCTATCAATCTAGCACAGGTGTCTTCAGTATGTATATTGATGGGTCATTAAATGTTAGCAAAAATATAGCTGCTAATAATTTGCCGCTTGGTATTCTATCTAATAATACAGTATCACGTCTTATATTTGGAAGTGATGATGCGGGAGCATTCAGCTCACAAACGAACCGTCAATTCCGAGGTTCATTGTCGGATATTCGTATTTGGAACGTGGTAAGGTCTGCTGCAGATATTTCAAATAATTACCGTCAGCGCCTCACAGGAAATGAAACAGGACTGATGGGATATTGGAAATTACATCAAGGGTATGGAACTGGATGGGCGTCTTATACTACCGCATCCGATAGCACCGCAAACCGAACACACGGCACGCTTTTGAATTTTGCATCACCTCAGAGTAATTGGGTATTATCCACTCTTAATTTTCGTCCGCGTATTTCTTCAATGGTTCTCGGACCGAAAAATGGAGTGTATACCGTATCTGACGCGTCCTTTTCATTCATAGACCCGAGTTCCAATAGTTTGGGGGCATTTTCATATGCAATAGATGCGTCTAATGCGGGTATCACAGCGGCCATCGCAAATGGCGCAGAAACGACGAAAACGATATACATGACTGCGACTACGATTGGCGCAACAGTCCCGATTCCTACCCTCGTCACATACGAATTTCCAGAAATCGCATCTCTTACGGATTGGCAGATTGATATTAGTTTTACGGTGACAGGTGGTGCAGGAACGTGGCGTGCTCTTGTAGGTGATATTAGTAATGAAATAAACACGCGAGGGTGGGGAATTTGGGTTTCCAATACAAATCGTATTCATTGGAGTTGGGCGAATACCACTAGTGAACCTGCGACCATCTCAGTCGCTTTAAATACTGCGTATACGCTTAGAGTCGCACAAAGTAGTAGCCCGTCATCTACAATTACAATAACATTAGTAAACATCTCTACAAGTGCGACACAAACGGGGTCATTTAGTAGTGGAGGTAACCCGATTGGTAAAGGTCCGGTTACGATTGGAGGTTGGCGAAACACTTCTTCGGAAAATTTTCCGGGAACGATTTCATATGTCAATGTTTCTGTACCGACCAATCAACGAGTGGTTACATTGATATCGGGAATGGGCGTAGGAACACCGGCGACCATCACCGCGACACAAGGAACATTTAACGATTTTACAACGAATACGACAAGTGCAAGTCTTTCGGTAACCATTACCACCACGGTATTTTCCACAACATTTACGGTTCCTGCGAAATTTCAATATTCAGCACCGTTTGCCCTGATTCCACCTACATCCAACAATCCTACAGGTGCTTTTACTTATACGAGCAGTAATCTTTCACTCGCGACGATTGGAGTCGGTGCCAACAGCAATATTGTAACTCTCGTTGGTGGTGCAGTGGGAACAAGTATCATTACCGTTACGCAGGCGGCGACAGCGGCACATACTGCGAATAGTGCGACTGCGACACTTATTGTATCCTATGCACCAAATCAAACAAATGAAGATTTGTCGGGTGTAAATCTCTCGGGAATCAATTTCACAAACTATAATTTTACGAATGCGAATATGACAAACGCGAACCTGACAAACGCGAATCTTACAAATGCGAATATGTCAAACACGCGAATCGTGGGCGCAAATTTGACAGGTATAACATTTACAGACGGTCAGAAAATCCAGTTGCGCCAGAACGTAGATAATGTCGCTGCAAATATTGCGGCGATTGCTCTCTCGGAAACCATCACTCCAGCATCTATTATCGCTGTAATTCCTGATATAAAAGCATCAGAATTGGTTGGTATCCAAACCATACTTGTGATAACACCAACGTTAGACGCGAGCAACAATCAAACCGTTACGATAACCCCTAGCACTGTCAACGGATTTTATATCAGTGTCTCTATAAATACAGAAGTTCGTATCAACGGTGTTATTTATCAAACCATTTCTAGCGGTGGTGGCGGAAGTGCAGGGCAAGTGGTAGACTCCAACGGAAATCCGGTTTCGTTTATAAAAATAGATACAGTTTTATACCGTGTTTATGCGGGGTCTATTATTGGTATTCCACTAGACCCAAATAATTACAAAGTAAAATCTTATGGATTAGGTGATGTTCTTACAATAGCGGCAATCGGAAGTAGTAGCGGTAATGTAGGTGCAACGGGTGCGACTGGACCATCGGGATTTTCCGGTATCAATGGCGCGACCGGTGTTACGGGTGTTATGGGGTATCAGGGAGTAACCGGTAGTAGTGGCCCACGTGGAACTACTGGACCACAAGGGCCTACTGGTATAACCGGTGCGTGGGGCGGGACCGGTCCGCAAGGACCCACTGGTATAACCGGACCAACTGGTGCGATAGGCGAGACTGGGCCGGATTCAAGTAAAGGTGATACGGGTCCAACCGGAATACGTGGCATAACCGGATATACTGGGATATACGGTCCAGCAGGCGAATATGGAATAACCGGAAATACTGGTGCAACGGGACCGATTGGTGCAACCGGGCCGACTGGTGAAAGTGTTGCGGTGGGAAATACCGGCGCAACGGGGCCGAACGGCGGCGCAACGGGTGCGAATATTTGGGGACGTAATATCATAGGGAATACCATATATTATAATGAGGGGCGTGTGGGTATTCAAACAAACTCACCTTTTACTGGAATTCCAGCAAATACGCAATATATGTTAGATGTCAGTGGTAATATTAAAACAGCTGGTGTTATGAATATTAGTGATTACCGAATTAAACGGGATATTGTGTATATAGAAGACGATGCGCAGGCGGAACGTGAGATTCTCTCAAATCAAATTCAGAGGCTTCGTCCAGTGAAATTTCAGAATCGTATGCGGAACAACGCGTGGGAATACGGATTTATTGCACATGAAGTGCAAGATATTTTTCCAGAACTTGTCAATGGAACCAAAGATGACGAAAATGGTGAATTACAAGCCATTAGCTACCATCAACTATTCGCAATTTGTTGTGAGGAAATAAAAACATTAAATACACGTCTCACTGCGATAGAAACGAAGAAGAAGAAACAGACCTCGGAATACTGCTGAATAAATGCGGAACGAAGTAATATCAGTATTTTTATACTAATGTTATATAAGATATGACGGATTATACTGGACAAAATCTGACGGGATATTCATTTGTAGGACAGAACCTGACAAATGCTAATTTTACGAACGCAAATCTGACAAATGCGGATCTCTCGGGAAGTAATTTATCAAACGCCATATTCACTGGAACTATTCTACGAAATGCAGGGATTGCAAACGCCAATCTCTCGGGAGTTGTATTTACAGGCGTCCAAGCCGCGCAATTATTGTATAATAAAACAAACGCAGGTATCGCATATCTCAGAACGCAACTCACGGTGTCTCCAGGTGGGCTTACTGCACCTGGACTCCCTACCGTAATCGGGACAATTCTCGCCAACGATGTGCGTGATGTATATGATACCGTAGATATACTTGATGCCGTTGTATCCGGTGAAGGGAGCCGGACAGTCGCTTCAATGACAGTGCACCCCAACCGCGCATTTTATATTCACGGGATTTCACTTGCGAATAACGAGAGCCTTACTCTAACGATATCAAATATCAAAAGTATTGGAACTGTAAACAATCCTACATTAGAAATAAATTATCCTGCGAAATCATTTACGATAACACGCGATAACTCGGGAGTAACGACGATTGTTGATATGACAGGAGGCACCGGTGGCAACACGCCGACCACTGTAACAAATACACTAGGTCGGATTGGAAATGTCGTCTATAAATTCCACGGATATACGATGATAGGAGTGCCATATGATATCAACGAATACAGTATTCTAAATATTGGATTATATGATATTCTCACGAACAGTGATTATTTAGAGGGGCGAACGGGGACAACTGGACCGAGAGGTTTTACGGGAACCAATGGTATTATAGGTCCTACTGGTCCAACGGGTGCAGGAACATTAGATGGTCCAACTGGCGCAATAGGTGTGACAGGTGCAACTGGTATAGTGGGTGCGACAGGTCCAGTCGGGCGAGATGGACCTACCGGAACCTATGGTGCAACAGGTCCATTGGGACCACGTGGTCCTGTAGGTGATGGGGGTGCGATAAGCGGGATAGGGTATACAGGTCCAGATGGCGCAATTGGTGCGACGGGACCAACCGGACAACCTGGTATTGCTGGTGTAATTGCAAACGCAGGACCTACTGGTCCAGAAGGCGCTACCGGTGCGACAGGTTTAAGTGGTGCAATTCTCGGTTTAGGTCCAACGGGTTCTACTGGACCGACTGGTGCGACCAATACCGGTGTATGGACGGTTATTAATCCAACTTCACCGGAATCTATAACGGGATATACAAATATTCATTACGGCAGTGGCGGTGGCGGCGGCAGCGGTGTTACCGTAGGTATCAATATTGACGGTTCTACAACCGCATTGGATAGTCGTTACACAATGGATATTAGTGGGACCATTAAAACCATCGGAATGAATAGTATTAGTGATTACCGTATCAAATATAATATACACGACATACCGAGAGATAAAAGCGTGGATGGTATACACCCTGTTCAGTATTTAAACCAATTGTCGGGTAATGACGAATATGGATTTTTGGCACACGAATTACAGCGTATATATCCAGAGATGGTTGTTGGCGAAAAAGATGATCCGATGGGATACCAGACGATACATTATGAACAATTGTTCGCGATTTATATTGCGGAAATCAAGAAGTTAAGACAAGAGATTGAGAGATTGGAGTCGTCAATCCATAATACACCAAATACAACGAACACATAATATAATATAATATAATATTCGGTAACGCGAAATTATATTATGCTTTTACATATAAGAGAATGCCGGTGGATTATTCAAATCAAGATATAACCAACACTGATTTAAGTGGTGTGGATTTGAGTGGTGGCAATTTTACAAATACAAACGCAACGGGTGTCAATTTCACAAATGCAGATATTACAAATGCTGTATTTAAGAACACGTTGATTGTTGGTGCGATAATTAACACATTGTCATTTAGTAATTTACAGAAGGGACATCTCTTATTACGCGCGGCGAACCACGGAATTGCCACAATCAATAATCTGACATCACTTACATTGGCTGAATTTCGCGTGATACAACCCGCTGTGTCATTAGATAGTATAACGACGATACAAAGTGTTACAGTAAAAATTCCAAATAGTCAAAGTGAAGGATATCTTGCGCCAGTATCTCCACTCCTTCATCAAATTGTATGTATTTTTGTGGCGACAAATCAAAATATTACGGTGACGTTGGCGTCAAATGGCGCAACAGTGCGAACGATACGCAGCAATGGTAGTGTTATTCAGGATGTTGATAATGCCAATGCCACGATTACGTATTTAAAAGTAAACAGTGTGCCATATCGGTTGACTGCAGGCAATGGGGATGGTGTGATTGCAATGATTCCATTAGACTTAAACGTCTATCAAGTAAATGAATCTGGTATAGGAGATATTCTCTCATTGAATACATTTGTAGGGGCGACAGGCGCGGAAGGCCCCACTGGCCCCACTGGCCCCACAGGCGAGGTAGGACCGACTGGACCGGTTGCGCCTACAGGCCCGACAGGCGCGGAAGGCCCCACTGGCCCCACAGGCGAGGTAGGCCCGACTGGAGCGGTTGCGCCTACAGGCCCGACAGGCGCGGAAGGCCCCACTGGCCCCACAGGCGAGGTAGGACCGACTGGCCCGATTGCGCCTACAGGCCCGACAGGCGCGGAAGGCCCCACTGGTCCCACAGGCGAGGTAGGCCCGACTGGATCGCAAGGATACACCGGCGCATCAGGAACATCTACTACCGCTGCGAATACATTTACTTATTATTTATCATCAACAACGTCGTCAAGTAATCCTGGACAAGGGAATTTCCGTTTGAATAATTTCGCATCACAAAGCGCCGCAACAGAATTATACATCAGCAATCAAGATGGAACCGTAGCAAACAATAATATATATGCATATTTCTCTCAGTTATCAATGTATGGAAACTCTGCAATGGGCGGACACGCTATTTTAAAAATACAAGATATAGAGAATTACGCAAATTATGTGATTTACAAAATAACATCCATAACAACAAATGATGCAAGTGCAAATGGATGGGTTACGTTTACAATAGAAAATATAGTGCCAGTGATTACACCATTTAATAATGCACACGCCTGCCTAATTAGTTTTTCGTTGATAGGCCCGCAAGGCCCGACAGGACCGGTTGCGCCCACAGGCCCGCAAGGCCCGACAGGACCAGTTGCACCCACAGGCCCGCAAGGCCCGACAGGACCGGTTGCGCCCACAGGCCCGCAAGGCCCGACAGGACCGGTTGCGCCCACAGGCCCGACAGGACCACAAAGCAGTGTGTCATATATAACATATGACGCATCATTTACAAATTTAACTGTAGGTAATGGAACAGTTACATCTAGATATATGCAACAAGGGGATTTTACCAGCGTATATATTCGTATTCAGTTTGGTTCATCTACATCTGTAGGAACCGGCCCTCGTGTAACGCTTCCAGTCAATGCAAATTTTGCATCTATCAATGCAAATATCGGCACTGCACTCTTAGGAATTGCCACATTTAGAGATGACAGTAGTGGAAACACAATATATGGTATAATTACATATCATAGCGCAAGTGAAGTAGAAATTCGCCCATATTATCAATCAGGCAGTTATCAGACAATATCACAACTGTCAAGCACAATACCATTTACGTGGGAATATGGTGATGAATTATTTATTACATTTTCATATCATTCAGTATAGTAAAACACATATAAACATAAAAAGTATTCTTTCATTATACAATCCACGATACACTATACACAATAATATAATCTACGTGTAATAATTGTATAATGAATTCAAAACATTATCCAGAGTATTCATCTTTACTAGATGGGTTAACCAAAGCTATATCCGAATATCATATTGTAGAAGGTGGGTCCTATCAAATCAATGCACAGGTTGACCGTCTTCGCGAACTCGTTGACAAACGCAGACCCAAATCCATTATGGAAATCGGGTTTAATGCGGGGCATTCAGCACTTTTATTTCTTGCGATAACGCCTCCTGAAACCAAAGTCGTGAGTTTTGATTTGGGAGAGTATGCATATGTTTTCGCAGCGAAGCGTTATATTGACTCGGTGTTTCCTGGGCGGCATACGCTTGTAACGGGAGACAGCACAATTACGATTCCGAAATACGAAGAACAGGTAGCACACCGAATGAAAAATCCGGATACAGCGCCGCCACTACGATTTGACGTGATTTTTATTGATGGTGGTCATCAAAACGACATTCCATTGAAGGATATTCTCAATTCACAGCGTCTGGCGCGTGATATCCGAACTGTTGTTATAATGGATGATGTCTATCGTGACACATCACGCCAAGCACATTATACGATTCAACCAACAAAAGCGTGGTTGCAAATGACGAGTTCAGGTGTGATTCGTGAAGATGGGTACGAGGCATATTCTACAAACAATAACGCATCGTGTCCAAGTGATTGTAATGTGCGTGGAATGGTATGGGGTGAATATTGTATATTTCCCGATTCCGATATAGAAACTAAAGAATGTGAAACGTCGTCGTCGTTCAAAAAACTTAGGTATAATTACTATCAAAATAGTTGTAAACATATGGACCGAAATCAAATGCTACAAGAAATCCATAACCAACACCACTATCATAAAGAACACGAAAAATTAGTGGCACTCGCGGATATGTATCTGGAATATTTTCCAACGTATAATAAACGTGACACAAATTATGTGCGTTTTTATCGTGCATCTTCTAATTTGGCACTGCAGTTGACTACGTTGGCTACGGCACAATACGAGGAAATTGTAGACACGCCATCCCCGACACCAAATGCACCCAATGGTGTAAATGACAGCGAATCAGAACTTCCGGATTTTATTAAACAAACGTCTATTGAGAAATTGGGTTCATTGTATCCACGAGACCCTTGTGCGGAAATTCCGAAAATCATCCATCTCCTTTATTTTGGCGAAACAGAGTTCTATAATTTTCATCATAGGTGTGTGCATTCAATGATACAATATATGCCAGAGTATGAAATCCGAATCTATAATGCGAAGGAGCCTGTCGGAAATAAATATTGGGATGATATCAAGAAACAATCGCGTGTGCGTATCCATAAAATAGACCCTCCAGTATTCTATGACGGGTTTGAATTGAAGCATTTTCAGTATAAGGCGGATGTTGTGAGACTGGAACTGTTATACGAGCACGGAGGCGTGTATCTAGACTTGGATATGTTGATTGTGCGTCCTTTTCACGAAGTATTCAAATCAGGACATTCATTTTATATCAGCGAGGAACGTGCGGGTATTCGTTCATTAATCAATGCATTTTTAGCCGCGAAGCCGAAAAACGACTTTATTAAACTATGGCTGGAATCGTTTAAATCAGGGTTGCGTCTAGGAATATGGGCGCATCATATCCGTGACACCAATAGACAACTGATAGAAGACCACCCACATTATATTCATAAATACCGGATGAAAATATTGGATGGACAGTTATTTATGCCGCTTCACTGGCAAGATACGGTTGCATTTATTCAGTCAGAAACGGTGCCGTATGAATTTCCAAGCCGGTCGTATGGAACGCACCTTTGGGAGACAATACTGGGTGATGTTATGCGAAAAAATGAGTTTCTTCATAAACAAAAGATGGAACTCAACGTGTATCATTTGCATAACTCTCCATTTTACGCAGACGGGGCAGACGGGGCAGACGGGGCAGACGGGGCAGACGACGAATTAACAATTTATCCGGAATATTATCACAATTACCGAAACGACCAATATGTTGATAAATATATTACAAAAGGGAAACACGGTGGATATTTTATTGAGATAGGTGCTGGTAACGGGGAAATAAATTCAGCGTGTTATTTTTTTGAAAAATATCGTGAATGGCGAGGAATTGTAATGGAACCAGCGAGAGTATATCAAGACGCGTTATCTAGATGCCGTGCTTGTGTGGTTCCATCTGCAATAAGTAACGTGACATCGTCTATAACAAATGGCAGTGGACGTGGTGCGATTTTCTATGAATCCGTCATTCCTGAATTGAGTGGATTGAAAGGTGCACTAGAGAATAATAAAGAAGGACAAGAATGGACACGAGTTGATTCAAAATCATATAAAGTGGATACGATAACGCTTTATGATGTATGTTGTCATCAATCCGCACCGTCACAAATTGATTATTGTGCGTTGAGTTGTCAAGGTTGTGAATATGAAGTTCTCTCTACATTCTTTGAAGAGAACCAAGTGCAAGACAATAGTGACGAATGCACAAAATCTCCAACAACTGGTGGAGATGTAAATCTGATTGTGTCCAATAAGGTATTCCATATTGATTTCTTCAGTGTAGAGATGAGTTCAGATAAGGTCTATACCAAGGTGCGCGATTTATTGAAGCGGTATCATTATGAAGAGACAATGAATCCATATATTTCAGTAATTACGAGTGGTGGTGCTAAGAAGCCGTGTTCAGATAAATACTTCAAATATATTGGTTCGTCCTCGTCGGAGAATTCTCCACAATTATCTGACAGGTCACTTTCTTCCATTTCATCTACTGCAGTTTTTACGCCACATACCGTTCATACACCGCCATCTTCACCATCTTCGCCGGAAATATCACCGACAGCCAGTTCTTTTCTATTGCGTCCTCCATTTGCAGAAGAAGTTGTTGCAATATGTTTAGAAGAGCGCCCGGAGAGAACGAAATATGTGAGCAGACATTTACTCTCTCACGGTATCAAACACACGCTTTTAATGAATCGGATTCATACGGAAGATACAAAAGTGGGTTGTTTTCGTTCGCATATCAAAGCAATTCAATATGCGCAGAGTAAAAATCTCTCATCCGTTCTTATTGTGGAAGACGATATTGTGATTCGGGAGAATTATAAAGAGCTTCAAACACTGGTGGCGGGTGAAAAGAATATCAATGGTATCGGTGATGACTGGGATATTTTATATCTAGGTGGAATTCTAACACGTTATGATGGAATTGACCCAACCCATAAATGGGTAAAGGGAACGATTTGGTGTAATCACGCGTATTTGGTGAAACAACATATGTATCAACCAATTCTAGATTTTGTGGAGTCATATCCTAATCGGATAGAATTAGAGCGCAAGAATATTGATTTTATGTATACTGAATATATCCAGCCAAAATACCGATGTTGGTTAGCAAATGACCAATATATCATTCAAAAAGAAGGATATAGTGAAATAGATTGCCGTGTAAAATGGGCAAATGGGTTTGACTGGTCAACCTTTTCAATGAAAGTCATTTAATGGAGTGGAGTGAGTTTGACTATCTGAAAGTCTGTGCGATGAATATCATTTTGCGCGTGGCTGGGTTCTTTTACCATTTCAAACCCAGCCTGATAAAATGGATGTGGGAATCGGTCATATGTATGAATATACCCGCGAAAGTCCATTTCAAGTAACCACATATCAAGTGGAGTTTTCATAAATAATGCTGTATCCGTTTGCACTGCAGCTAATAATCGTTTCGCACCGCGTTGACTGACGAGGTAGGCCCCTGCGGTGCGAAATAATGGAGTAAACCATACATTACGATTTCCTTGGATTACCGCGGGTGAAAGGTTCCGACGGCGATACAAGGCCGACGAAGCGGACAACGGTTGACGATAATATTGCGCGAGAGATTCCTTGGTTGTTTTCTGGAATGGATAATAAGGAGGATAAGAGTCACAATCAATGTCGTAATTGGGAGTCCATTGTCCACCTACATAAATTATATCAGCAACATTATTATTGCAGATTATCGTTGTTGTGATACAATCTGCAACAGTATCTCGTATTCTCTCGTGTGATTGTTCTGTAAATAAAACGTCATCCTCAAAAACAAGTAAAAAGTCGGCATTCGGATGTTGGGCGTGAGACATCCAGAGAGAATAATGGCTCAAAGAACATCCAACCTCGCCTAATACGCGCGGTGTATCCCGAATCGTATCCAGCAAATCAGGGAATTCAGAATAATATTGCGAGAGATTATTTCCATCAACTGCCGGAAATCGGCGATAATAACCGCGTTCATTTCTACACGACGTATCGTGGTTCCTATCCATCACACTTTGAATACGAACTCCTGGAATATGCGGTGTAAAGGGTTGAAATAAGAAAGGAATCGTTTTATAAATACAGGCCATACGGTCTGGGCGACGGTCAAGATTGATGACTGCAATATCCAGTTTATCTAACATCATACGAATAACCAATAATTCCCGCACGATAATACAGAATAACAATCACTTGGATTTATACCATTTCTGATACAATGACGTATATGTCTACCAAAACGCGGCTTTTTATATCCATCTATAATATCCACCGACCGACCTATTCCGTTATTTAGGAAAACGAATTAAATCGTTATTACATATTATTCTACTTATTCACACGAGTTATCGTCAGTTATGTCTGTTTCAAATGAATTGACCCCTGTCGCCCCCGTCGCGTCATCGCCACCTGTGAAGCCAGTCGTCGTAGAACCATTATTAGAAGAAGAGCAAAATAGGTATGTGTTATTTCCTATCAAAGATAATGCTATATGGAGCATGTATAAAAAGCAAGTGGACTGTTTCTGGCGTGCGGAAGAAGTAGATCTGAGCAAGGATACATCACACTGGAATTCATTGAATAACGACGAGAGATATTTCATTTCTATGATTCTCGCATTTTTTGCAGCGAGTGACGGAATTGTGATGGAGAATCTGGCGCAACGATTTATGACAGAAGTCCAGTTGGCGGAAGCCCGTGCATTCTATGGGTTTCAAATCGCGATGGAAAATATACATTCGCAAATGTATAGTATTCTTATTGATACGTATATCAAAGACACCACCGAAAAAGACCGATTATTCAATGCGATTCAGACATTCCCGTGTATCAAGAAGAAAGCCGATTGGGCGTTGAAATGGATAGGAGACAAACGAAGCACGTTTCAGACACGGTTGGTGGCATTTGCGTGTGTAGAGGGTATTTTCTTCTCTGGCGCATTCTGTTCTATTTATTGGCTAAAGAAGCGAGGATTGATGCCAGGTCTCACATTCAGCAACGAGCTCATCTCTCGCGATGAGGCGCTGCATACAGAATTTGCAGTGTTGTTATACACGAAGATGGTAAAGAAGATTCAACGTCATCGTGTATATGATATTGTGCGCGATGCAGTGGAAATTGAGAAGGAGTTTATATCCGAAGCACTTCCTTGTCGTCTCATCGGTATGAACGCGAAACTGATGTGTCAATACATTGAGTTTGTTGCAGACCGCTTGGTGCTTCAACTTGGATATGATAAAATATACAATGCTACGAATCCATTTGACTTTATGGAGATGATAAGCCTTGCTGGAAAGACGAACTTTTTTGAGCGTAGAGTCGGCGAATACGCACTGGCGGAGAAGAAAGTGGCAGACGATGTATTTGAGTTCAATGCTGAGTTCTAGTTATCGTGTTGATATAATATATTATCTCTATACTTTACTCTTTGACCCAGCAGGACCCCGAAAAGTATGTGGAACTACCACTGACGCAATACTACATAAACAATGCCCGCATCCCGAACTGTTTATTATTCAATCCTAAATGACTCGCTCGTTGTAACGGTATCACGATATCAGCATTTTGTTTGACATTTTGATATACCCGATTCACAATTCCGGGTTTTTCAACAAGACTTGCCGCATTCATTTTAAGTGTGTCTTGATGATTTATAATAGGACGGTCATTTGGTATAAATAAACCATTACTGCGTCGGTTTATCATTGTATTACGATTCATCTCAAAAGGTAAATTCGCTCTTATTGGAATGTTCATCGTATTTACACTATCCTTTCCTATTTTACGAATAGTAGTATCGTGAAGTTCACTATGAATAGAATGAATAGAATGAATTTGTTTCTTGTTATCTATCATATATTCACTCTGTAACTGTTTGATATTTCGGACAGCATTTATCGGTGATACGCGGATTTTACTTACTTTATCTAATGATTGTTCTTCAAAGTGAAGTTGAGAATAATGAATATAGGTATCAAAAGAAGTAACATCTATCATATGTGTATCATCATATTTGGTATACGATATATTTGTTAACTTGGATAAACCATCTGAATTATTGGGCATAATAGAAGTTGCTAATTCATCACGGCAAATCAACCGTTTAAGACCATCTGCAAATTGAAGAATATTCATATCTCCTAATGCAAAGAAATTACTTCGGTCAATAATGAATCCCTCTTGTTTGGCACGTTCGTGGATAAGATTATCTTCTCCTCCCCACGCCCAATAATTCGGAAATCCATTGATTCTCTCAAAATCTGCTCCACGAACGGAAAATATGCCGCCAAGTGCGAATTGAAAACCATAAAAGTGTTTGATGACGCCAAAATTTGTATGATAGTTCAATATATTCTTATTATAGGGTAAGGTATCAATATCATTGAAAATAAATATAATATTTTTATAATCATTTGGATATGCATTTTTTAATGCTAAAAAACCGATATTTTTCATTCCGCCGCGATTGAATGGACGTTTATCATTTTGATGAACAAAAAAGAAGGTCCAATCTTCTGGTGGAACATCCTCCATAATTTTATAAATATACG
>Ga0255209_1000389_pt1 | contig 14389 bp, 12 predicted proteins | sample Miss_Miss_RepC_8_FD_183026 | JGI IMG/M metagenome (GOLD analysis project Ga0255209, IMG submission 183026) | Freshwater microbial communities from Mississippi River, Louisiana, United States - Miss_Miss_RepC_8d | ecosystem: Environmental > Aquatic > Freshwater > River | place: USA: Louisiana...
AAGCATCATCACCGACAACAACTACCAAACGGTTGTGGTGGTGATAATGAGAATAATGAGAGTAGAACATCCGTTGAAGAAGACGCACCGGCAGAGGCACAGGCACAGGCACAGGCACAGGCACAGGCACAGCCACAGGCACAGGCACAGGCAGTAGATGAAGAACATATTGTTATAGACCAGCATACAATTATTGTTAGCGATGATGAACAATTCGTGCACACCTAAAAAAAATAAGATAGCACCGCGTCGTTTGGGGGCGCAACCCCACGCGCAACCCCACGCGCAACCCCACGCGCAACCCCACGCGATAAAATTGAATAAAAATATATTTTTTATGTTATCTAATAAATAGCATAAAATATCATAAAAGATTAGCATAAATACGAAGAATGGGTATACGAAATTTGAATCGTTTCATACAACAACGTTGCCCCGAGTGTTCATCCCGGATTCATTTACGGGATTTATCTGGAAAGAGAATTGCCGTAGATACGAGCATTTATATGTATCGGTATTCCGGCGAAGGAGCACTACTTGAAAATATGTATTTGATGGCGTCGGTGTTCCGATATTATAATATTCACGCAGTCTTCATATTTGATGGACCACCGCCTCCTCAAAAAACGGACCTCATTGAATTACGGCGGAAGAAGAAAGAAGCAGCAAAAAAACAATATGATGAACTTGTCACGCTCGTGAAAGAGAAAAAACACAACCGAAATAATGTTACGGTTGATACTACAGAAATAGACGATATAGAAGACACAATGCGCGAGCTGAAAAAACAGTTTGTCAGGTTGCGTGATTGTGATATTTCCCACGTGAAAGAACTACTTGTAAGCTTCGGATTTGCGACAATTGATGCTGAAGGCGAAGCCGATGTATTATGTGCGAAACTAACGATGAAAAAACGCGTAGATGCGTGTTTGAGTGATGACACGGATATGTTTGTGTATGGTTGTCCGGTTGTTTTGCGACACATTAGTTTATTGAATCATTCAGTTGTATCCTATGATACTCGCGAAATATTGAAAAAATTGTCGTTGACACAACAAGAGTTAAAAATGATGTGTGTCGTATGCGGAACGGACTACACGCAAAATGAAGATGGTCGTGAAGTATGCAGTTTGTCCCCTGAATTCGTATACAACAAACTTATCCAATACAAATCACTACCGCCAACTGAAATACAAAAGCACCATAATAGCGGAGGCGGGTTTTATGATTGGTATTTGGAACAACAAAAAGGACAAAAGGGAAAGAGCACCACCACCACAGGTGCAATAACATATATCGCAAATGAGTCTATGTTTGATATAATGTCTCCGAGTACCAGCAGCAGCAGCAGCAGCAGCAGCAGCACTGCATCCGAAAACTCTCAATACAAACAACTCGTCGTGTTAAATCGCGACGATATTCAAAGACAACGAATCGTGGAAATTATGATGAAGGAAGATTTCATATTCGTAGCACCATTACCAAGCGACAAAACAATTATTCAATCACTTTCATCCGGGAAAGGCTCTATCTCTTCGTCTCCATTGTATAGCATGAACGCATCATCCTATGAAGAATTACATAATCTGCACAAGAATCAACACAAAAGAGGTAACCAGTAATAGTATTTGAATTTATTACGTATAATAAATAAATTTTTTTACTTATTATGCATTGTTGATTATTTTATTATTTATTATTTATTATTTATGCCTTCACAGCACCACCGGCAGCAGCGACAGGAGCAGACTTGGCAAAGTGAGCGGCCATATACTTCTGAAGATTGAAGTAGGTAAGCTCCTCACCCTTCTTCAACTTCAAGAGCTTGAGCAACTTGGCATCAGGGTTAATCTTGCGACCATTGTCCTTATCCTGAAGCTTTTGAGTGCGGATGTAGGCATTCACCTCACGAGTAACCTCAGTGCGGGCGAGAACGCTACCCTCGGGCTTACCCAAGAAAGCAGCCAACTCATTTGAAATAAGAGTGGGCTTCACGAAGCCAGAAGGTGCGCGGTTGGCATTGGTCTTACGACGCTTATTAGCCTTGTTGGCAGCGCGAAGCTCACGGGCGTGCTGACGCTTAAGCTCGTTGACCTCGGAGCGAATAGAGGCAACCAGAGCCTGAGCACTTTGAAGCTTGGTAAGAACACTGCCGTAGAGAGCAGTAGAAACAGACCCGTCAACCTCAGCGGCAGCAACAGGAGTAGAAGCATCAGCGCCGTCAACATTCACGGCAGGAGCAGGGGCAGCAGCAGCCTCGGGCTTGGCAGCCTTAGGAGCCTTAGGAGCCTTTGCGGCGGCAGTAGCAGGAGAGGCGGCGGCGGCGGCAGGAGCAGCGGCAGCAGCGGGAGCAGAGGTAGCAACAGAAGGAGCAGACTTGACCATCGTATTTGTTATACACATATGAGTAAAGTCTTTTTAAGTTGTTTTTAGAGCCTGTGAAATGCTGCGCGGAAATGTAAATTCATTTTATAAAACGGCTTCATACAACCACGGTAATGCATTACGTGCATCCTGATTGACTATCGTAAGCGTTGCTAATACATAAAATGCGCCAAGACACTGGTCCTCACGAGATACACCGCGCCGAACCATTCGTTCAATAATAGATACACAAATCGTGCGAATCTCTGAATCCGTCAATAATGTCAGCACATTTAAATTGATTGGCGCATTATGTAATACAAATGGATTTCCATTTGGAGGGCAAATTCGTTCCTTCATATCTTGTGACAAGTTTGCACGATAATACCATATATCGTGTATATTACGAATAAAACGAATAAGATCGCCTCGCTGTAATGTAATAAACCATTCAGAATCTGAATAATTTCCAAGAGTATTGATGTGTTGAAATAAATCTACGATAAATAATTCTTCCTGTTTCTCTCGCGAAACAATGCCAGCATTTACACAGTTCATTGCATCATTATCGCTGTCTTCTTCTTCATTTAGTTTTACTGATACACGAAACCCTAACAACGAACCATAAATCAGTTTTTCGTGCACATTTTTGATAACATATGATGGAATTATGTTGCGATTGTATGGATTGGTTATGTTCGGATACGAGCTAATGATGAGATGAAAAATAGACGCAATATGGAATCCGTATATTTTATTGTCACTGTCTCTGTAAGTAAATAATTCTAAAGGCCTTATTTTAGATATATCGTCAAATGTATAAAAATCAGTGTCATTTACACATTTAGATGTATGTAAATATCCAGGACCACAAAATAATTTATATTTTCTTGAAATAAATTTGCGAAAGAGACGCTGTATGATTGTAATATAATATGTTTGTTTTAGGAATGTGTAAATACGTTGAGTTAAATCTGGTTTGGTTCCGGACTTTTTGATACCATAATGCGTGCACAACATACGCAAATCAGTTAGACTATATTTGCCTTGTTTCATTTTATCGTGTTCACTTGGTTTAAAAATAATGAGATTGTTCACAGTATCATCATCTACCAAGTTATTCAGGGTCGCAGGTTGTTTAGGTGCATCCAAATCATCGTCTACTACACCGTTCTCTGTTGTTAATTTCATTTTTTTTCTAGTTTTTACGATAACATTTCGTGATGATAAAAGATTCACTCCGGATGAATTAGCATCATTATCAGACCAATAGGATGATACAATCATAAATTCCTTTGAACCAGAATTTACAGAGACATTTAATGTATGAATATTAGATGGTATCTGTTTGAGTTTTACTTTTCGCGGATATTGTTTATATGGATTATCATACATACTAAACGGTAATAACGATAAATAGACTTTACGTATTTGATTTACATTGTCATTATATGACGATGGTGTTATGATATTTGATGACATAATAAATATATATATATTCTCATATAATGTTTATTATGTTTTATGTTGATGACGATGAATGACATAAAGATATTTTATTATAATATAGTATAACTGCTATTTAAATGCGCGTTTCTTCATCGTGTATTCTTTTATGCCTCCTGTCGGTATCCTTGGTCTCAAGTATAACGATACTTGAGGTTCCAGTGAAAGCGGTGGTTTCTGAAAATACTCGCGACATCTCTCAATCTGTAGCCGATGGAACTATTGCCGAGTATGAAATTCCGAAGTTGAACACGGATGTTGATACAGATGATGCGAGTCGTAATTCTACAGGACGAAAATTACTGCGTCGGTTTGTCCCAAAAGTAATTCATCGTATATTTGTTAAACCCGCGCCGAAGCCCGCGCCAAAGCCCGCGCCCGTTCCTGCGCCAAAGGCAGCGCCAAAGGCAGCGCCGAAGCCTGCGCCTGTTCCTGCGCCAAAGGCAGCGCCGAAGCCTGCGCCTGTTCCTGCGCCAAAGGCAGCGCCGAAGCCCGCGCCCGTTCCCGCGCCAAAGCCCGCGCCGAAGCCTGCGCCCGTTTCTGCGCCGAAGCCCGCGCCGAAGCCTGCGCCCGTTCCATCGCAGAAGGTTACAATATCTATTCCAACAGTATCTGTGAAGGTTGCATCTACTCCAGCTGCGGTTTCATCTGTTTTTCCTATACACATGACTTGTGATAATGAATTTGACTTGTATGTAAACGGTAATAAAATTGGACGTGGAACAAACTGGATGTCTACATATCAGTTTTCTCCCGTGGTTAGACCGGGTGATGTTATTGCGATTGATGGTGTAGACCAAGGAGGACCTGCCGCATTTATAGGTGTTTTCGGCGGAAAGGTTACAAAAGCATCAGAATGGCGTTGTTCTACCAAAGAAACTACTGGTTGGAACAAGAATGTGTTTGATGATTCATCATGGGTCAAAGCAGTAAGTTATGGTAGAAATCAGGATAATAATATTTGGCGTTCAGTTAGTGGCGGTTCTCGTCCTAATATTCCAGGTGATGCTGAATGGTTATGGACGAGCGACAATAATAATCACAACCGAGTATTTTGTCGTTATTTCCCAATGCTTTATTCTGTCGCTGCTCCCGCTGCTGTTCCTGTCGCTGCTCCCGCTGCTTCTGCTCCTGTCGCTGCTCCCGCTGCTGCTCGTGTCGCTGCTCCTGCTGCTGCCCCAGTCGCTGCTCCCGCTGCTTCTCCTGTCGCTGCTCCCGCTGCTTCTCCTGTCGCTGCTCCCGCTGCTGCTCCTGTCGCTGCTCCCGTCCCGAAACGGTCTGTTATTGATGAAATTATATCAACAAATCAGAAGACAAACGTTAAACTCACCAAATTCCAGGAGAAACTCATTTCAATAATGAAGGAAACCAGCGACGAACAAATAAAGATTGAAAACGAAAACCGTAATAACTACAATGGAGTTAGTGTTACACTTCAAAATGAACAAATTCGTCTAGAGTCTGTGCGACAAACAATGAAGAAATTATTTGATGAGACTGAACAGTTGAACAAAACCATTCAGACACATTATAAAAAACTCATAGCAGATACAAGTTATCTTCATTCTCTCGACGCACTGCGTCCTGGTTTCTTGAAATCACTTGATGAACTTGCAAGACACATTGCATCAGTCAGGTCGGTTGTTGACAAGAATATAAACAAGGATGAATACAAGGATGAAATGATACGTCTCTTGTCAAGTATTCATTTCAATACTCATAATGTTTCTGGTTATGTCGCAACTGCATTTATTCAACATTATAACAAATACAAATCTCTTATTCAGAAAGAGAATGCTGATTATTCATCAGAGTTGAGACGATTAAATGTTCTCGCAAATGAGTATAAGATTCAGCAACAGAAGTTTGCCGACACGGAGAAAGAGCGAGCGCGCCTTCAAGCTATACTTGCTAGGATGAAGGAAACATTGGAATTATCGGTATCACAACGCGAAGATTTTGACCGTCTTGTTAAGGATGTTATTTCCATATTCAATAAGAGGTGCTCAAATTAGCATTTGAATCATAATCCATCATAAAAAATTGATTTAAACATTTATGATGAATACATATATCATCGTTCAACATTCGTTATACACGTTCGTTCTACTACTACTACAATGGCTTCTGATATGGTTATCCCCGGTGCTTCATTTAATCCCCTCACTGATATGAAATATACTAAACCCAAGGTGAATTCAGTGGGTGGTCGCAGTGTTGGTATTGTCAATTCAAAAACAAGCACCGTTCTCAATTTGTCGTCGCCTCTTATGCTTACGTGGGGCGTTCAAGATTTCACGGACGATAAGACCGGTAAAGTAAGTTACGACCTCGCACTCCAGTTTCCAAATGACGGATTTGAGACTCCTGCAACCAAGAAGTTTATTGCCAATATGACCGCATTTGAGAAGAAAATCAAGGAGGATGCCATCGCAAACTCAAAGGAATGGTTCAGCAAACCCAAAATGACCGCCGATGCAGTGGAAGCATTATGGACGCCGATTCTCAAGTATCCCAAGAATAAGGATACACTTGAGGCAGATATGACTCGTGCACCAACCTTGAAAGTGAAGTTGCCTTTCTGGGACAACACGTGGAAGGAGTTGGAGCTATACGACACCGATATGCAGCCTATCTTCCCTGACCCGATGAATCCAGCATTGTCACCCAAGGACCTGATTGCAAAGGGAAGTCATATTGCTGTTTCAATTCAATGTGGTGGAATTTGGTTTGCCAATGGTAAGTTTGGTGTTACCTGGAAGTTGTTTCAGGCTATCGTGAAACCCAAGATGTCGTTGAAAGGCAAGTGCCACATCAAGTTGGATGATGATGAGAAGACGAAGATGGTATCACAAGTTGTTCCTACTGACGTAGATGGTGATGGAGATGATGATGGTCACCACGATAACGTCTCTGCAATCATTGAAGATGACGATGACGAGCCTGCCGCTGCTCCTGCTGCCGCCACTGCTCCTGCTGCCAAGCCTGCCGCCACCCCAAGTGCTGCTGTTGCTGCTGCTCCTGCAACTGCAGCGGGTGGTGATGCAGCATCCAAGAAGAAAATTGTTCGCAAGGTCTAAATGATATAAGTTAGAGTATTGGGTTAGATTGGATTTGTTTCTAGATGTAAAGGTACGTGCGCTGCGCAATTAGATTTGTAGTGATTTTATGTTTACTAACACGAATTTTGACAGGATAATTTCATTTTTTTACTTATGCTAGTAAAAATGAAATACTAAAAAAAATGTTAGTGACACACACAACAAACACATTTTTTATTCATTTATTTATTTTATTCATCATCATCATCATCATCACTCACCGAACCTTCAGTCGTCGTTGTTGTCGTCTTCTTTGTTTTATTATGTCCATACTCTGCGAGAACAGCAAGCGTGTGTTCTGATTTTTCCAAACGCGCAACCTTGATGTAAATGGTATACTCGGTATTGTCATCCAAGTTTTCATACCCAACAAACACACGGGCGTATTCGGTGCGATTTGGGAGTAACTGCAGTATACTCCACCAACTCTGTGACGCCAGACTCTTGATAGTATCGTTGCGTTGCTTCATAACACCCTTTGTCGTAGAACACAGGTAGAAGCCATCCTCGTCTTTTTTATTTCTTGGATTGGCCTTTCCTTTCATCTCCTTCTTCATAACGCTCTTGTAAAATTCATCTGCCTTGGCCCACATTTCGTCATCATTGCCGTCATAAACCTTGAACTTCTTCCACACTTCACTTTCTGCTAAACGAATAGACCCAAGAGCTTCAGTTCTCTTCTCACGTTTGGTTGGCGACTCGGGTTCAAGGCCGTCAATTTCGCGCAGGCTGCACGTTTTTCCGGCAAAGTCGGTGGAAAGTCGCTCAACATACTCTTCATAACGCAGACAGGTATCCGCAACCGACTTGGTGAGTGAGTGGAATGTAGTGGTCTTGATTTTGTCGCGAGATGCATCGGACCAACTTCTATAGCTGAACAAGAATCGGCAAAGTTGGTAAAGCTTCTCATCATTTAAGTGTTGATGTGCCATCACGACATTGTCAAAGTTACCGAGGTTTTCGTTGATGAGGGTAACACTCATTCCAACACACGTATATCCAGTAACAAATGTAGGGAAATTGCGTGTGGGTTCTATCATTTTCTCTATCATATAGGATGGTTCAAGAAGTTTCTTCAATTCGGCTTCATCCTTGATGTGACGGTGTTTGTGCTTGACTTGCTCATCAGTCGTTATCCGCGTGCTAGTAATTGTTCTTCCTCCATCGTGAGAAGATGATGACGACGCACGATACATCTCCATACCGTTTCCATTGATAACAATTACATTTGCATTGGGGAATTGCTTAAGTATCAAGTCAATCGCTTGGTAATGAGTTACCTTGCGAAGATATGCTGGCACAAAGTTGTAACTGAAGGCGTCTTGTGCAATAGTCAGTTTCTTCTGTAAGATGAACTTCAGGAAACTCAGGTAGAGCATTTCATTTCCGATTTCAAAGCAATACTTTTTTCCATACCACGTCTTCGCGGTTCTCTCACTGTTCGCACGGTCAAACACAACAGTTGGAATAACTGGTTCGGTGTTGGCTTCACGAAGAAGCTCGTCGTGTGCGATATCGTCGTCGTGGATTTTGAAATCACAATCTTTGACACCAAAGTATTTATCTGAACGAATAATGCTGAGTTCCTGTTCAACGTCCATAATATGGATTTTGTAGAACATTAGGTCGTTTCGGTTCGTTGTGATGTAGATTGGTTTTGATGTCGCAGTGTAGCCAGTGATTTTCACTACTGCAGAAATCGCATTGAAATCGCGGATATATTCGCGGTTGGCGGGGATGTAGACGTGCGCCTCATCAATATGAATCGTAAATTTACGGTTCTCCAAACTCTTTGAATCCGCTGTATAACTGAATAGCTGAGGAAGGCTCTCTCTGATTCTTTTTTCGTGGGCACAGCAGACAATTACCTTCACGTCACGATGTTTGCGGAGTAGGTCCATAACACCGTTGACATCTTTTGCGTGCAGACAATTGCCGGCTGTGCTTTTTTTGCTGTTGAATACAATGATGCGTTTTGAGCCGACTTCTTCTTCCATTCGTCCAAAGAATTGCATACCGGATGCAAGTGTGTTCATCGTCAACACAATGTGAATGTTTTTTGATATGTCAGTTGTAATGTTGGATATGCAGATGAATGTTTTTCCTTCCTGTGGTTTACGAACAACCAAACTGAATTTGTTGTCAAAATCTTCCTCAATTTCTGGGTCAAATGATGCGACGGATGATGCAGATGAGACAGATGATGATGCCGTGATTGCGGCAGCACCACCACCGTAAAATGCGTTCATTGTATCTTGGGGAATGGATGATGCAGTGGAAGAAACCGCTGCAAGTAACGCCGCCTGGGTCAACAAGTTGATGGAACTTGTTCTTACCTTCTTAGTCGTTTTTTTCTTCGTAGCCGTAGCCGTAGCCGTAGCCGTAGTAGCCGTAGCCGTAGCTTTGCTTGATTCTGGAGTCATTGTTTCTGGGTTCATCGTTCCGATTCTATCGTTGCTGCGAGATGCATTTATTAGTATTTCAATTTTTTCATTTCAATTTTTTTTGCGTTTCGTTGATTTCATCCGAACATCATTTTTTTTATTTTACCATTTATACCGTCAACCGCACATTGGCATATACATTGGATCTAGTATTTACGTTGAAAATATTGTTACTATTTGTATATGTATTCATCGCGATACCGCCGCCTCCGACCCCGCCTCCGATACTGCGCAACATTACGCATTGTCTTGCGTCTGACCGTAATGTAACATCACACGCGTGTAAGTAATAAACAAACCCGCGGTCTTTTATTTCGTCATTGATGTAAACTGGCAGTATCTGCTTTGAGAACAGTTCTGGAATGTTTACAACGAGAGATATGAAGAGGTTATTATCATCATCAATGACAACATTATCTGGAAGTTCGGGTTCGCATAAAACAATGATTTCTCCGTCTCCATATGTCGTCGGTTGTTTAAAATGAAGTTCGCTATGCCAGAGAGGTATGTAATATGTCTGCCCGTATTCTTGAAGAATATATACACGGTCGAGCAACATATCCAGGAGAGACGGATTCAAACGAACAACGAGATCATCGCCCATTTTCTCTTCCACAATACGTGTGAATTCGTCCAGAATATCGCGAGAGATTCCGAATAGTTCTTGATTCTTCGTGAGAATATCATAGATGGTAAGACACGCGTGTTTATCCATTGTCTGAAACATAGTTATAGCGGATTGGATTCCTTTGGTAATAATCATATGAATCAACGATTGAACAGCTTGGTGTATTGTGTTTTCTTCATACCCGTCACTGACACCGTGTTTTCTCGTTATTTTTGCGAGAATTGTCTGGATAAACATCTGAAGGATAGATTCATAGCCATTTTCCATATGAATCTCATTATCGTTAGTAGATTCATCCGAAAAAAAGAACTCCTTTACACGTTTATGTGCATCATTGATTTCTTTGAATCTCTCCGTCGTATCTTCAATAGAACTACCACTACCCGCCGCAGTCGCAACCGCAACTTTATCGGGATGATGTTTCAACGCGAGTAGATGATATCGTTTATTTAATTCTTTTAAAGATGATGGTGCGACATCGTCCGCAAATCCTAATGTATGTAATGACATTTGTATGGTTTCAGGAAATAAACAAAATTGTTTATGCATTAGATGATACCGACGGAAACTGATGCGTGTATCCGTGTATCTTACATATTAGTAATAATACGAAATTCTCTAAATGATATATCGGGCGGTAATTATTATTAAAATACTGAAAAAATACGTAAGTGCGTATCATAATATCATCCATCATTTCCGGCAAAAGTGACCCCTCTTGTAAGAGACGACGAAGGATTGACCATACACAATCTTGAATATTTATATCGTAGGTTAATAAATCGTAGAGACGTTCTCTCAGCTCGTCATATTTTAATTGTGTATCTGGCGAGAGAATGATATCCACAATACAATTACATATATTTTCGTGTGGCTCTGTTAATTCCGTCATATTGGATTTCAACGCTTTAATATTCGTTATCGTATCCAAGCGAAATTTACTCGTTAACCGAATTGGTGTTTCTTTGATGCAAACGTTCGTGATTGATGTGTTTGGCGAGCTTGACGCCGACGCTGGAAATAAGCACTTATTATACATCGTCATCGTCGGACGTTTGAAGGGAATCATTTTACATCGTTGAATAATATTATCGGGAAGAAAACTCACGTGGTCTGATAAAATGACAAATTTTAGATTATCCATCATATAACTATAGAACGTTTCTAATAGTTCACTATGTATTTTATGGAAATTTTTACACATAACAAATGCGGTTGTATTGGGTCGCGAACTTACAATATCTTGGATTTGATTGTAGATTTCATTCCATAAATGTTTGGAATTGCATCCAAGAAGCGACATATCCACTTCAAAATGACAGTCGCTGATTTTGATGAAAAATGTTTCTTTATTGTAGGCAATCGCGATGCGTTTTTCGTATTTTAATTTTGATGGACTATAACGCGAAATCATATACAACGCGTGACTATACTTTCCTACGCCACTTGGTCCATACATTATCATACTTGGTAAGGATTGAATATCGGATGGAAATGTCGTAAGCACCTTTTTAATAATGGGATGAAGTGAATTTTCTTCTACTTTTTTGACATATTCACTAAAATGTGTTTCAAAGAACTTCATAACAGAGTTGTGATTTGTTTGTATGTATGTTTGTTTGTCGTTGGTTTATACCCATTTTCTTTCATTTACCAGAGTAGTTTGTCCGCCAACCATCCATTTGTCCATTTGGTATGGCGGTCGCGTTCGTGACGCATTTTATATAAACGACGACGGGTTTTTGCGTAGGCGAGTCCACGAGTGCGAATATATGTTGGAAAGTCATTCATACCCGCTGCGCCAACACTGGCAATCTTGCGCGATTTACGAAAAACATCTATCTTTTTATCTGGGATTGTAGAAGGTTTCACAACCACTCCAATCTTCTTCGCCATTTTACGCGTATAATTTGTAATATGGTATTTCATCGTGCGTGCGTGCGTGCGTGCGTGCGTGCGTGCGTAGTAATCTATAACGATATAATATTTTTGCTTAAACCGATATAGATATTTATAATAGAGCTAAAAAATGAACGTAGTGATAACTCCAGGTGAATACAAATGCTCGCAGATTTATTTCACTGAATCAAAGCCGAATATTCATATTTCAAATAGCACATTTAACCGAATCACATATTCAACCAAAGATTTTGTAATGAATGGAATTTATTTGCAGTTTGAGTTATTCATTCGTCAAAATGAACATAACTATAATAGCAATATTTATAATTGTCATTTTGATACGAATCACGAACATAACCGGACGATGATGTCTATTTTTCAGACAATTGAAACCGGTATTATTGAAAAGTGGACGCGAATGAATCAACGAGATACGCAGTCTCCGTCGTTAGATATCATACAACAATTGCGCACTGGAGTAATTAGTGTATGGAAAAATGATATGCGACAATATGATAAACCACAGTTTCAGCATTTCATCATCAAAATATCGGGAGTTTGGGAAAATGAAACACAGTGCGGGTTGACTTATAAGTTTTTTTGATTCTTTATCCATCCGTCGTAAAGAACCGCAATATGATTTCATTGAGAACCATACACCCCCCCGCAAGAAGCGCTACAAACGCCGCGATATACGGTCCATATTTAGACATTGCCTCGCTATATTGACCCATCTCTGACGAACACAGCATTTGTTGATTGATATACGCATACATAATACCCGCTTGAACTAGTAAAAGAATGTTTACTGCCGTATCAAAGGTTACATACGATTCTGCAACGTGTCCGGAGTTGATTTTATTATAGTATACCGTATTTTGATAAATAATCCACCCTAACAGAAACATAAACATTGTAATCGGGACGACATTTAACATACTCATTTTTTCTATGCACCCTGGTTTGTTCACATCATATTTATTGAGTGTAATGGATATAATCGTAATCATAAGACAAGCGGTCCATAAAAGCGTAAGGTAGTAGAAAATATAGGACTTGAAGTAGACTGTGATTTCCTTCTTTAATCCGGATGAATCTTTCTTCTTGATTTCATCTTTGATGAGAGAAACGTCTGTGATACTATTTACATCGCTAAATGAGGGCGCAGCATTTTCACTATAACTATACTGGAATATCATTTTGATGGCAATCGTGATAATAATCAGCATTGAAAATATCTTAAATGATGGAACTAGGTCATTTGGACCAGCAAGTTTATCCATTTTGATTCGGTTATATTCTATTTAGATAATAATTGTCTTATTTATTATTACAGTAAACCACCACATTCACGACGACGACGACAATGAGAACAATGACAAGCGCAAGAAAAACGATTCTCGTAACAGGTGGTGCCGGTTTCATCGGTTCCAATCTGTGTATTTATCTTCTCTCGCAATCCCCCGACAACCACGTCATTTGCGTGGATAATCTCATAACGGGTCATCTTGATAATTTAGGCGAGATATACCGGCAGGGTGGCGACGAAAGCGCGTATCGGTTTCGTTTCATTGAATATGATATCACGAACTCAATTGACCCGACACTTTTTGAAGAAGAACATATTGACGAAATCTACCACCTCGCGTCCATTGCATCGCCAGAAAAATACAAAAAATACCCGATGGAGACCTTGTTGACATCTATCAACGGCACCCAACGCGTCCTGGACTATTGTGTTCTTTACAATTGTAAAATGCTTTTTACGTCTACGAGTGAAGTCTACGGTGACCCTCTCGTCCACCCTCAACCCGAGACTTATTATGGTAACGTGAATACTGTAGGGGAGCGGTCTTGTTATGATGAAGGGAAGCGTGTGGCAGAGACATTGATCTATGAATATCAGAAAAGGTTCCCGGAGTTAGACTTGAAAGTCGCGCGATTATTCAATACGTATGGCCCGCGGATGGATTTGAACGACGGGCGGGTCATCACCAATTTTATTCGGCAAATCCGGCGTGGTGAGCCGATAACGATTTACGGAGATGGGACGCAGACGAGGTCGTTTTGCTACGTGGATGATACCGTGCGGGGATTGGTCGCGTTTATGGAGGCGAGGAGCACGGATATACTCACGGCTGGACCAGTGAATATCGGAAACCCGCATTGCGAATTCACGATGAATGAACTTGTGGAGGTATTTAGGCGGGTATTGGGCCGCGACGGAGCCGCATTTGCGGTGGCATACTTGCCGAAGACCCAAGACGACCCGATGTGTCGCCGACCGGTGATTACGAAGGCGGAGGAATTGTTTGGGTTTAGGTGTAGGGTTGGATTAGAAGAAGGAATACAACGCGTTTGGGATTATTTTTTGTGAAATTTAGAGAAAATAAATGTATGTGTAATATGTATAAAAAGCGTAAACTTTGTTTTTATTATGGAAC
>Ga0255209_1000394_pt1 | contig 14219 bp, 10 predicted proteins | sample Miss_Miss_RepC_8_FD_183026 | JGI IMG/M metagenome (GOLD analysis project Ga0255209, IMG submission 183026) | Freshwater microbial communities from Mississippi River, Louisiana, United States - Miss_Miss_RepC_8d | ecosystem: Environmental > Aquatic > Freshwater > River | place: USA: Louisiana...
CAGAAGGGTGGGATGGATAGAGAACCTTCTAAGAAATCTGAAGATAAGCAAGAACTGGCATCAGCAGCAGCAGAAGCAGCACGCCTAGCCCGAGAAGAAGCAAAACGCCTAGCCCGAGAAGAAGCAAAACGCCTAGCCCGAGAAGAAGCAGCACGCCTAGCCCGAGAAGAAGCAGCACGCCTAGCCCGAGAAGAAGCAGAACGCCAAGCCCAAGAAGAAGCAGCACGCCTAGCCCGAGAAGAAGCAGAACGCCAAGCCCAAGAAGAAGCAGAACGCCAAGCCCGAGAAGAAGCAGAACGCCAAGCCCGAGAAGAAGCAGAACGCCAAGCCCGAGAAGAAGCAGAACGCCAAGCCCGTTTAAAACGCCTAAGCGAACCAAAAGAAAACAGAATTAAAATGAGTGACGAACCTGTGTTCGCCGAGTTAAAACCTATTGTAGATGATTACAAATATATAGTATATAAATGTGACATAATAGAAGGCATATTAGATGAACCATATTTAAACCATAATAATATTGATCCAATTCCTCCTGAGTTAACTTCTTCCGGTAGTCCTCCTCCTCCTCCTCCGGTGCAAGAAGGTATAACAAATGAAGGTAAAATAGATGATGATTTGGCTGTTAGTGTTGATAAAGGTTTAGTTAACGATGTATTAACCACAATTGTAGAATTACCACAAGAAGAAGGAAGAAGAAAGTGTTCTAGATTTGTTCAACTTGCAGAAGCAAAAAAAGCCCTTCAACAAACACTTCTTGACGAAGCGAATAAAAAAAAACAAATAGCGTTAGAGCTTGCAATCAAAGCAAAGCAAGAATTAGATGAGGCGTTGGCAAACGCAGCGGGACAAACATACATCGGTATCAATATTATAATAAAAAAATACCATCCAAATGAACAAGAGCGAATTATAATATCAGATAGTAAACTATTACCTATATTGGCAATGAAACAAAAAGCAATAGAAACGGGTGCAAGAAATAAATTACAAAATAACATAATACCGAATAAGGTTTCTGTTGTAAAATTTCTTGTAGAATTAGGGTTGTTATCGGCAAGTGGCGACATAAATGATGACGATGAAGAACATCAAGGGGGTGGCGCAGGGCCTAACTTTTCAAAGAAACAGAATAAGATTATAGCAAAGGTCGCAAAAAATCAAATAGGAAATTCCACAAAGGTAAAGAACGAACCTAAAAAAAAAACGGAAGAAAAACAAAAAGTAGCAGACCCCAGAGGAATTATAGAAGGTATCGGCGCTCAAAATCAATGTGGTGCGGCAATCGGTTCATTAGAAAAAATACCTAGGGTTAAATGTTATATATGCGGTGAATTAGGAAAACTACCGAATATGAAAACAATGGAATGCGAACATATATTCTGTGTAGGGTTAGCAGCACAATATTTTGGATTATTACGAGCAACCAGTTTTTCAGAGGAACAAAAAAACGTATTATCAATATTATACGCGTGGGCACATCGTTGCTGTAACCAACTGAAATCTAATTTATCATTTATGAAATTTAAAAGCAAACCAAATGATAACGAGTTTGAATTCTATGAAACAAATGCGAAAGAATTATTACGAAATATTTATGATAATACCGTGAAATATGATTGTAGATGGGTAGATGTTCAAATCAAAAAAACATATCCTACTATAAAAAGTTTCGTTGACAAAAGAACAGCGATTCTTGGTAGATATTGTAGACCTTTGATACAAGAAATAAATGAAGTTAAATCACAATTGTTCCATTATAATCCTCAATTATTTTCATTTATGAGTATTTTAAAAGTAGCAGCTACTACTCTTGTTCTATTGACTGGAGATAAAGGTGAACAAAATCAAATGCTTTATTTGAAATCAACTGATACTATACCTTTGTGTCGGTTATTGTTATTGAAAGACTTAGAAACAAAAATACCGAAGCAGTCAAGAAGCGGCGGCGGCAGCGGCAGCGGCAGCGGCAGCGGTGGCGACCAACGGAATAAACTACAATATGGTGGAACATTTGATAAGTTATCTGTAGAAGAAGTATATAATGCTAACTGGGGTCAATTGATGAAATTTATGATTCAGTCAACCTACGCAACCCGAGAATCAGAACGTGTAGCACAAGAATCATATCAACGAGAAGCAGGTGCAGGGTCTGATTTTGACACTATAATTCATATTATGAATGCAAATAGAGAACAACTTTCAAACGTTGGTGATATTAGAGTTAATCTTGGCGAAAGTTTTACTCACACAATGTTAGTAGATGCAGTAAATGCAATGATAACAGAAGATAATCAAGGAACGGGAAAGAATAATACCCCAATTGACCCAAATGGAACATTTTATGTATTTATTAATCCTCAACGTACTGTAAAAATAAGTGCAACTTTGCGAGAAGCAGTTTTTAAAGCTGGGCTTTCAGCTGAAAATACTATCCATATCCATTATTACCCCCCCCAAGCACAACAACCTCTAGCCTTAAGCTTAAATGCTCCTATTTTCAGATTATTAGCCTTGAATCATAAAATAAATCCGTATAGTTTGATTGCGGCGTTACTGTATAAATATAGTGATGAACCACAACCTGACAACGAATATATTCAACGTATGTTACCTTCTATTATGACGATTATACCACCAGAATACCAAGTTCCTAATGCGGAAGTGACCACCAGAGAAGAAGCATCGGTATTATTGTTATTACATTTAGTGTCAACGTCATCACCACTACCACGACCAAATATTAAAAGATATCTTGATGACCAAGAAACTGTTTTATCTAGGATACAGTCAGAATTATTACAGGTCCCTAGCCAGACGATAAACGCAAATGATAAACAAGCATTATGTATGATATTGTTGATACTTCATCCAGATGAGTTACCTGCAGACGATAGCACGGACGGTGAAATCATACAAGATATTCTTACATTTATTCACGACGACAATAAGAATGCAATATATAGCAGTTTAATAACAAGATTATTGCCTGACGATATAACAAGATTTAAAATACCACAACCACCGCAAGAAGATGGGAATGATTACAAATCAGACGGCGACGACGACGACGATAATGATGAAGGCGACGACAGAGGAATGGTGACTGGAAACGATAGACAAAATAATTCAACAATAGTATCAAGAATACGTAATTTGTTAATTGTGATTGCTGGTGTTTATTTGGCGTATGGGAAAAGTTCTTTTAATGAATTTAATAAATTTGTGAGTACTTTGTATGATATTACTGCAAGTATACAACAACATACACCTAATGAGAAATTCAAAATTTGGTTGAATAAATTCACAGAACATTTAAATAGTAACATTGATGAACGCGTATGGGAAGTATGGGAACAAATAGCTTCAAAATTCTGCTCTGATAAACTAACTCTTTTTACGAATGAACCACCAATGAGTCCCATCACTGTACACGGTCTTGGTGAAGAACAATCGGATATGTCGTTAGACGACTCTTTCGGCACAACAGATACTCCACCACAAACTCCACCACATCGGTCATTCGCTTCCTCATTCTCACCAGATTCAGTAAGTTCATCACAACCATTATCACCATCTACTGATCCACCACCGCAACGAAATATTGACGATCACCTCGTATATTTATTGCCAAGAATAAGTGAATCTATATTTACAGATAATGTGAATGCTTCTGTATTTGATGGTGTAGATTTTAATGCATATCTCGTTTATTTTACTAAAATACTTATAGATGCAAACAGCGTGTCCCCGAATACAAAAGTTATATTGAAGAAAAATCCACCAATCCAATCAGGTGAAACTCAAGATGCTATACAAAAACATATTCAACAATTCGTCAATGCACAACAAGCATCTAGTGGTGGCAAAGCAAATAAAAAAAAGTCAACAAAACGCCGGACACCCCGCCACCGTCAGCATAAGCGTTCACAATACAGTAAAAGGAAACGAAATACGTCAAGCAAAATAAAAAAACGTCTTTCAATCAAACATAAAAAGTCACAACTGAAATACCACGATACCAGGAAACGTCGTAAGTAACTTGAATAAATAATCTAATACTAATTCAGTAGTATATTATTTTTATTATCTAATTCATTACATGACTGAAGACAACACCGATACTCTTGCAAAATACGTAGTTTTAGGCATATTCATCATTCTCGCTCTCGTCGCCATCCAGTATATTTTCCGTAATCAGCTTGGAATGATTGAAGGTCTAGCGAATCGGAAATCCAAATCAAATGACCCGCTTGAAGACGAAAATGACGGGGATATCATCACCATCGCCAAGCGCCAGGAAGAACTCACTGCAAAGACCCAGAAGTCACTGAATATGGACTCGCATTACAATCATTATAATAAAATCATCGAGAATATGGACACTTGGGTAAACGCCAAAATCGTGAATTCTCTCAAAAATGTTTCTCGGGAAGTGCACGGCGAAGGGAAAATGGAAGATATCATCCGGCATATGAATGAGTTGAACACGATGAATAAATTCAAGGTGACGTTGGAGGAGTGTGCGAGGTATATTGATTCCTCGTAAGGAAGGCGTTGCACAACCTCGCGGTTGCTCCACTTTTCCTTACTCGGAGTTTTCCTCAATCCTCAATCCTCAATCCTCAATCCTACGTCGTTCGGGTTTCTCACTCGTCCGATTATTCAGCTTCACTCCGTTCCGCTACATACCCCCCCCCCTCGTTCGGGCTTCGCTTGTTCTCATCCATCGTCCATCTCCCGAATATTGCCCGCCTGTCGTATTTGTCATTTATGAAGATATTGAACCGAGGAAGACCCGAACGAGGAAGTTATGGAGCGGAACGGAGTGAAGCGGAATAACGGACGAGTGAGAACTCACCACAAAATCTTACGACTCAAGTTATTCGCTGAGTATTTATTTCTCCGCCAATTCCCACGCATTCCGCTAGTTCGCGTAAGATAAGCATTGCGACGGTTCTGGTTTCGGTGTCGTGTGAAATCCTGGTATCCAATTTGACCGAAGTATATCCATTTATTATGATTTGGGTCAAATATTTTATATTTCTTCTCCGGTTTATCGGACGGATATAATTTCGCGGTTTTTCCCAAATATTTATACGCCATTTTTTGGGCGATACGTGGGTTAGAATAACGCAGTAATTTTTTTGTAAATGTATCACGACTGAGACGACGCATTCCTTGATTTGGATATATATTATCTTGAGAAATCATTTCTCAACCGCGCCATTTACGACGACATAATAGAGTGTAAGTGCTACCGCGGTTCCTGATAAGACGTGCCAGACCGAGTGTAGCGGGGCAATCCCCATTCGGTCCAAGAAAAAACACACAATGATTTCCAGGAATATTATTAGCATCAACAACAACCACCATCGCCGCCACCACCAGCACTTCTTCTCTGCCACTTTTGCCTTTGAACCCGTATGGTGTATCGTCGGGGATACACGTTCCACTTCAGCAATCATTTCGTCGTTCACCTTGCGTGTAACTGTCCCCACGAAGTATTCTTCGGTGTTATAAGGACATTCACGCCAACACAGCAATCCATCAGAATCACGTGATACCACGTTTTCTTTTGCATTTTTACCATCTCCCGCCGCCGTCCTGTCATCCGAAAAAACCTCCAACCATTCGCAGCCGTCTCCAGCGTCAGGACCCACCCCCCTGCGTTGCTCACTCCGCACCCATTTTCCCACATACGTGAACCCCTTATTCGTGAAATACCGCCAATCCTTCCGCCCCAGCGCCGGAATAAACTCCCACGATTTCCGCGTCGCATATGTATACTCATAACGCTTATCCGGCGAAAACCGCCCATCCGGCATCGGCATCCGAAAACATTCTATTTCTTCGGGGTGATTCTCGCGCGGCATCACTGTATATAGTTATCAAAACCATAAATATATACATACATAAATTTTGTTGTATTTATACGCTACGTTGGCTGCCGCGCCTTTCCCCATTTTACGTCAGCACCTCGTCCTCGCGATACTGCATCCCCTGCATACATTGGATTTCTATATTTTTCGTTCGCAGCAGGCACTTTCATCGGGACAAGCGCAGATGTATCGGAACGCGCAGCATCCGGACGAGTTCGGTCGGCATACGCACCTGATGCAACGACGGATTCTGAAAATCGGATGCCACCCCAGTTTGAGTCCATCGGGTTATCGCTATACTTCATTGTGAGTTCCTTCTCGCGAAACGCTGCATCGTGCGCAGTATAATCCCCCATATTGAAATTCAGCGGGTCAAACCCGTCATACATCTGGTTATTAAACGGCGGATTATCGCGAGACGCATCCATCATTTGGACGAGTGCCGCGGGTGCGGGGGAATACGGAACATTTGCTGAGAGACCGCCCTGTAAATCTGTCGGGGATGGACGCATTTTGTATACGGCCTGACCTTGAGCGTCATAAGAATATTGTAAGAATAGCACAGGGCAGCGAATACCGCGTCCTTGTAACCAGTCCATAAATTCCGAATAATCATCTAAACTCTTAAAACGGATAGGATTGACTCCGGGAACTTTCTCTACTTTGGAGTTATAGAGGAAGATTTCGCTACCGTGTTGAATGAGAATGTTCGGGCATCGGTTGTTATTTATGGTTGCAAAATCATTATTAGCCGCATTCGCTGCTCCCGCCTCCGCCGCCGCTCCCGAAAAAGCATTATCAAATCCTTCGCGTGTTTCATCTGCGACTGCAGCAATATTCTGATTCCGTAATTTTTGCGTTTCCAGTGCGTCTGATTCTATATTCACAAATCCTTCGGGAAGAGTGGCTTTAGATGGCGTTCGCGATGTGATATATGCGCCTAACAGGAATAACAAAACCAGAAATACGTAAAAAAACTTCTGGATATAAGCAATATTTCGGATGACATTTACTTCTTTTATCAAGTTGTCTCCGATGTATTTAAAAATATCCTTGATAGACATCATTTCATCTATATAATACCAGGATAATAATTATCGCAATGTAATACAAGAAACAACAATGATTGAAATTATAGATGTAACAAAGCTTAAACACATCCATAAATTAAATGCCGCCGCAAAACAAGCACACGACCATCCTAAGACACACGGACTTCTTGTAAAAATATACGCCGACTGGTGTGGACATTGTCAGAATATGAAAGCCGACTGGAAACGTCTCGTTACTGACCTTACAACAAATTATAAATGTAAAACCCCTGGTTGCGTGCTTACAATTGCAAATATTCGTGCATCTGATTTAGGTCCGAATGATCCCATTCTTAACAACATCAAATACATACCTAAAGATATTCAGTCTATCCCAACGATTATGTATATATCCAAAGGAATGCGTGGTTTAGAATACTCTAACGAACGTATTTATTCAGAAATGTTGAAGTGGGTTGTAAACCATCCCGATTTCACATTGGTGCGTAAAGAAAATGCGTTAACACATTCACACGATTCAGTGAATTCGCATCATCACGGAGTATTGAAATCTATGACAAAAAAGGCGCGAATCAAATTCAAGGAGGTTCGCCGTGAAACATTGAAACGGTTTCATAAAGAAATGCGACGCCTACATAAGAAAAGCGTAAAGATGCGAATGGCAACTCCTGTTGCGCCGGGGGCAGCAGCGATGCGCGGATATATTCCTGCATACTTACGGGAATAAATCCGACACACATAACACACACACAGGCGGATATTTTTTGTTACGTTATATTATAACAATGTTACCCAACATCACAGTATGCCCTCTCGCCTCATTTATATTGGTCCTCGTGATAATTATCAACGTGATGGATATTTATTTAGTAGGATTCCAATTCGCGATATTAGTGACAAATATAGTGATTTCAGTATTTTTCGTCTGGTTGGCAAATAAGACGTGTGACAAGTATAAGTGGGTCTCTTGGTTGATTACAGCATACTTCATCATATGTATTATTGGTGCTGCCGCAATTATATCCAATCCAGCAATTTTGAACCAAAAAGGAATGGAAGAAATCAAAAAGAAAACGGAAGAAGCTGGGCGGGTCAAGGCCTAATAATATATTTAGAAATACGACGGCGACGACGACAGCGACGACGGCGACGACGACGACTATGAATAGAATTCGGTACTCGTATATCAAATTCTATTATTATCATTTCATATTATCCCGTTAAAATTGAAATAAAGAATACATGAAAGGATAAACACAAGCAAACCCGCAAAAATGAGAAGATTCAAGATAGTGAAGAAACCTGTCGTGACCAATACAAGTGGTGGAGTCGCAGTAGAAGAAAAGGAACAGCCATTATTATCATTCCGTCTGATTGATTTCAATGTATACGACTGTGTCCCAGATACAAATACACATTCATCGGCGTCAGAACATAGTGGTGCAGATGAAGACTCCGAGTCAGTAGCGTCGTCTGGAAGTGGCTGCAGTAGTCACGGAAGATACCGCGGGAAAGGAGGCACAACGGCAATGACTGATACCAATGAATTCCGTATCCAGATGTTTGGTATTAACGAGGATGGCGAAACCTGTTCCATTTTCGTGGATGACTACCACCCCTTCTTCTACGTGAAAGTCGCAGACCACTGGACAAATGCCACAAAATCCGCGTTCATTCGCGATATCAAAAAGAATATGAAGAGCAAATACTACGAGAACAGTATTATCACGGAAAAATGCGAAATCGTGGAGAAGCGCAAGCTCTATGGATTTGACGGAGGAAAGAATCATAAATTTGTCCTTCTTGTATTCAAGAATACGATGGTGATGAACCGCGTCAAGAATCTCTGGTATCACGATATATATACTGCGCGTGACGGGAAGACGCGAGCGCTGAAACCTGACGGATATGTATTTGCCAATACACCGACGACCATCTACGAAGCCAATATTCCGCCCATCCTGCGTTTCTTCCATATTCAGAAAATCAGTCCCTCTGGGTGGGTGACATTTTCCACGAAAAAAACGCGGCTCATTGAAAAATATACAACAACGTGTCAATTTGAGTATCGTCTCTCATTTGAAGACATCATTCCGCTCAACGAGAAAGAGACCATTGTCCCTTATAAAATATGTAGTTTTGATATTGAAGCCAGCAGCAGTCACGGTGATTTTCCGATTCCTGTGAAATCATACAAGAAATTGGCGACGAATCTTGTGGACGCGGTAATCGCGAAATACACAGCATCACCAGACGGAAGCAATGAAGTCACAGACGACCATCTAACGCATATGATTTATACCGCATTTCAGTATTCATATCAAGGTCGCGAGAAATATCCAGGTATTGAGACCATTTATCCGAAACGCCGACCGAAAGAGGGAGATATGGCGCGGTTATGTAAGCTCGTATTAACCAAAGAATTGCGACATTTAATCAAACAAGAAGTCGTGGCACAAGAAAATACAATAGAACAAATATTCCTTCAAATGGCAGCAACGGCGAAAGAAGAAGCGGCGAAAGCGATAGATGCAAACACACGCGCTGGTGGTGGTGGTCACGGCGACGACGACAATAGTGACAGCGAAGACGACGAAGATGATGGCAACAGCGGGGGGGGGCAACACGGTGATAACGACGACGGTGATGCTGAACTATATATACGGTCAACGAAGACAACCCCAGGCGGCAGATCATCTACCTCGGGTGCTGATCTCTCTGTTAAACTCACGACGTTACTCAACAATCCAAAACATACCCGCGAAGAGAAAATTAAGATTGTCAGCGATACACTTGGTTCAATCTTCCCCAAAGTTGAAGGCGATAAGGTGACATTTATTGGTTCTACATTTGTGAAATACGGTCAAAACAATAACCGCCCCTATTTGAATAACTGTATTGCATTGGATACGTGTGACCGTTTAGATGATGAAGTGCCGAACTCAGAGATTGAATCCTATGCGACAGAAGCCGACGTTCTACTTGCGTGGACACGTCTTATTCAGAAAGAGAATCCCGACATTATTATTGGATATAACATCTTTGGTTTTGATTATCAATTTATGTTTCGGCGCGCTGTAGAGACTGGTTGTTATGAAGAGTTCTTAAAACTGTCACGTAACCGAGACGAGTTATGTGCGAATGCAGGGGGCGGTGGCGGCAGCGGCAGCGGTGGCGGCAGCGGATTTGTCAATCCAAATACTGAAATCACTTCAGATAACGTTGCAATAGAGCAAACCAAAATCGCACTTGCGAGTGGACAGTATGACCTTCATTATATCAAAATGACGGGGCGACTTCAAGTGGATGTATACAACTATCTCCGTCGCGACTTCAATCTCTCGTCATATAAATTGGACGACGTCTCTAGTTATTTCATTGGTGATGCAGTGAAGAGTGTAGAATACATTCAAGAGTCAGATACAACCCGTGTAACCTCAGGAAATTTACTCGGTCTTGAAGTGGGGAATTATGTGAAGTTTGAACAGACAAATCATTCTACGGATGTATATAAAGATGGGCATAAATTCAAGGTCCTCTCTATCACCGCATCTTCAGGATTATTCACCATTCAAGGATGTGCGACTCCTGATATGAAAACAATGGTGCGATGGGGTCTCGCCAAAGACGATGTTTCGCCGCAAGATATTTTCCGTATGACAAAGGAAGGTCCACGTGAACGCGCGGTGATCGCGAAATACTGTATTCAGGATTGTAACCTCGTTCATCATTTGATGAACAAGATAGATATTATTACAGGTTACACGGAGATGGCGAAGATTTGTAGTGTTCCCATTAGTTTCCTTGTAATGCGCGGTCAAGGTATCAAACTTACAAGTTATGTTGCAATGAAGTGCCGCGAGAAGAATACATTGATGCCAGTGATTGACAAAGACCGAAGTGAGTCAGGGTATGAAGGCGCGATTGTTCTTCCGCCGAAATGCGGACTTTATTTGGATAATCCTGTCGCTTGTAATGACTATTCCTCACTATATCCTTCATCAATGATTAGTGAGAATCTATCACACGATAGTAAAGTATGGACGAAAGAATACAACCTTGATGGAGAACTAATTCGCGAAACTGGTGAGGTAGAATACGACAATCTTCCAGGATACAAATATGTGGATATCACGTATGATATGTATAAGTGGACACGCCCGAAGTCTGCAACAAAGACGGCTGCTGCTGCCGTAAAAGTGAAATGCGGGACGAAGGTGTGCAGGTTCGCCCAATTCCCAGAAGGTGAGAAAGGTATTATGCCGGCTATATTGGAAGAACTCTTGCTCGCACGCAAGACAACCCGAAAACTCGCAGAAAAGCAGACCGATGCATTTATGGCGAATATTCTGGATAAACGTCAGCTTGGTTATAAGGTAACCGCGAATTCATTATATGGACAATGTGGTGCAAAGACAAGCACATTTTATGAAGTGGATGTTGCAGCATCTACCACTGCGACGGGTCGCAAACTGCTCACGTATGCGCGCCGTGTTGTAGAAGAAGCTTATGGCGACATTCTCCTTCCTACATCACATCCAAAATATCCGATTGTTCATTCCAAGGCCGAGTATATCTATGGCGACACAGATAGTGTGTTCTTTACGTTTAATCTTGCCACACCAGAAGGCGCGCCTATCCGCGGTAAGGATGCGATTGAAATCACGATTGAACTTGCAAAACAAGTCGGCGATTATTCATCAAAGTTCTTGAAAGGACCGCACGCGTGGGTTTACGAAAAAACGATTTGCCCATTCGCGCTTTTGCGAAAGAAAGGATACGTCGGTGTATACTACGAGCAAAATCCGAATAAAGGTAAGTTGAAAAGTATGGGGATTGTGTTAAAACGCCGCGATAATGCGCCGATTGTAAAGGAAATATATGGCGGGATTATTGATATTCTGATGAAGGAACAAAATGTGGACCGTGCGATTGCATTCTTGCGCGAGAAACTCCAATATATGATAGACCAAAAATGTCCGATAGAAAAACTCATTATTACCAAATCACTGCGTTCAGATTATAAAAACCCCCAACAAATCGCGCATAAAGTGCTGGCCGACCGAATGGGTGTGCGTGACCCAGGCAATAAACCGAACACCGGAGACCGTATTCCATATGCATATATCCATAATAATGACAAAGGTGCACTACAGGGTGACAAAATAGAGCATCCCGCATATATCAAGGCGAAAAAACTTCAGTTGAATTATTCATTCTACATTACGAACCAAATAATGAAACCAGTCCAACAATTATTTGCGCTTGTATTGGAACAATTACCGGCATTTCAAAAGAAAAAGGGCCGATTTTTAGACGCAATAGAAACAGTTGCGTCAATAATAGACGACCCGGTTAAACGTGAAAAAAAAATAACAGAGATGCGGCACAAAGAGGTGAAATCGCTGTTATTTGACGAGTTTCTGGTAAAGGCGGAGAATTTGAATAAAGGTAATCGCGCAATTACGGACTTCTTTCGTTCCTAACAGTTAGTTGTTTTGAAGAAGTTTGAACTAAATCTACTAACATATTTTTTATGTGTTTATCATAACCAGAAATCACTTTGGAAAATGTATTCAATAAAATCACGACTACAAAAAGAACAATTGCGATAACGGCCCCTTTGGCGCGATTCGTAGCAGGAGAAATATCTCCATACCCCATTGTGGATACTGTGACTATTATGAAATAAAACCGGTCAAATAATGCTTGATATATATTTGCATCCTCGCGTCGTTTCAAGCCATTAAAGTGACGATAATCACGACAAATCACCGTTAAACCAACTGTGATTGCCATCAAAAATGCAACGACAATTAGAACATTTGTAAGTGCGTCATATATCATATGGATTAACAGTGATATATAATACAAATAATTTAATCTAGATTCTCGGCGTCATTGTAATCGTGAACATTCTCATTTTCTTCAGATTCAGATAATCCAGAAATCGTATTTACGATATGCTGATAAATCTGTTCATTTGTATAGTTTCTAGGTAAATCATATGAAAATGTAACGTGATTTTCGTCAACACTATCAATGGATAGGTTCGTGCGACGAGGCACCGAAGTTGACGCTGCAGGTTGTTCAGTATTGCTGGTTGGTGGACGATACAACCGAATATCATTTCGGCACATTGGACACGTTGAATGATTCACAAACCAATCTCTCAAACTCGTGCGATTAAAGATATGATTACAACCTCGTATCATTGTGATTTCACTTTCATCATTGAATTCGTCTCGAGAAATAGGACACGTTGCATTCACCGGGGATAAAATATTGGAAAAAAATGTATTCAATGTTGCGCGAGCGATTTGGTCGTTTGTTGGTGGCCCTATCGGCAATGATGGACGTCCACGTCCAGACCCCGATGCTCCCGATGCTCCCGATGCTCCCGATGCTCCCGATGAATGTATGAATTCTCGCCCCCCCAAATATCTAAGTAATAAGTCAGCCATCGTAGTCCCATCGCCTAATACCCGTATCGGCGGTTGCGCAATTCTCTCATTATTTGAATTAGGAGACGATAACTGGCGTAACAAATGATTAAAATAAAAAGATTGACGAACCACTGCCCTTGATAAATTCTCTCGTATTGTATGTTCCATTCGTGTAAACATTGCATTTCCTTGGATGATAAAATCATTATATCGGTGAATAAGTGAGGTATATTCGTTCATATATGTTCGTTCATCTTCTACTGCATTGTAATATTGATGGATGTTAAAACTCTGAAAACGAATACTACTTAGATTACTTAAATTATATGATGGGTCTGGATTCATTTGTATCAATACATATATACCAATGATACTATCTATATCTGTTTCCGTGTTTTTGCATATTTCGTAGTTGTAGACGGCGCCGATATGCTGATTCGTTACGGGCACCATTATCTTTATCCGCGAGGATACACAACCATAATATAAGGAAGATTGTGAAGAATGAACCGGACATAACTAACAATTCACCAATCAAAGCAGGCATTACGTTGAAACTCGCGCGGGGTATACATAACGTTATATGCTTGAAATTATAATCAATTTATTACTTAAACGTAAAAACAGAATACTATGCAAAGACTTTTCATTTTCGTGGGATGGATGATAGATTTCCAGATTTCTTACATAAAGGAATCACCGGACTTGTAAACTTGGGAAATACGTGTTTCGTGAATTCGTGCCTTCAAGCACTTTCTCATACGTATGAATTAAACCGTTTTTTAAACGACGAAAAATATAAAAAACGCCTTACGAAGAAACCAGACGCGGTATTATTGATA
>Ga0255209_1000401_pt1 | contig 14078 bp, 13 predicted proteins | sample Miss_Miss_RepC_8_FD_183026 | JGI IMG/M metagenome (GOLD analysis project Ga0255209, IMG submission 183026) | Freshwater microbial communities from Mississippi River, Louisiana, United States - Miss_Miss_RepC_8d | ecosystem: Environmental > Aquatic > Freshwater > River | place: USA: Louisiana...
TTTTTTCCGTTTATATCTCGGTTCCGAATCCGAAGATTATTTATGTATACCCTACTCCCGATAATATCCGCAATTTTCAATTTAAAGACAATGCAGACAATTGCTTCTCGTTTGATGCGAAGGAGGTGAGCTGCGCGAAGGCGAAAGGTGAAGTGAAGAAAATACCCGTTCAGTAGCGAAGCCGAATTTATATCCACCTATATTAGAATACAATGGGTTTTCAAAGATTGCTTCATACCGATACAGGACGTATTATTATATCCATTGTCCTTGGACTAGGTATTGCGTCGCTTTTTCGCAAAGTATGTAAAGACCGGTCGTGTATCACATTTCGCGCGCCACCTCTCAAAGATTTAGAGAAAGATACGTATAAGTTGGATAATAAGTGTTATGAGTATAAAACCAAATCCGTAAAGTGCGAGGCAGGAAAAAAGGATGTGAAACTGAATTAAAAAATTGATTTAGTTTATATTCTTTATTGTAGTGAATTGTATCATTACAATAAAGGTGTAAAATGGAACTCGTAACCGAACCTGATGTGTATTCACCGAATATTGACGACAAAGGCAATTATGTTGACAAAACACCATCGTTTCATTCAAACGCACTCGCAAATGGTCTGCGATGCCCGTGTGGAACCAGAAAAGATAAGGTTTATATGTCTGCGCCATTATTTTCGGCACATTGTAAATCCAAAACCCACGAAAAATGGATTCATGAACTCAATATGAACAAGTCAAACTTCTTTACGGAAACTCAGAAATTGCGTGAAATCGTCCACGCCCAAAAGATTATGATTGGAAAGATGGAATTGGAACTCTCTAGCAAGAATATGACAATCAATTATCTGACCCAAGAACTTACCAAGATTATGACAGGCAGTGGAAACGCAACTGTTCCATCCGCAAACGACCTCCTTATGTTTTGAAACTTTGTTCGTCCAATCTATCACTCTTCGTTCTTGACATTATGTATATCTTCTTATTTTCTTATTTTCTTATTTTCTTATTTTCTTATTTTCTTATTTTCTTATTTAGGGTACTCTAATGAGCGACACTACAAGTATTGACGAACTTCCTTTAAGTTCTCAAACGCCGAGTTCAGGTCATCACGTTCCTTACGGCGGCGGCGGCGGCGGGGGGGGTGGTGGTGCGGGCGGTGCACCGCTGATTTATTCTCCCAATATTGGGAATGAAGCAATGACATCTCACGGTCCAACTCAAATACCGGGAACTGTTATGAATGAAGTCATTCAAGGTCTTCAACGTGCCAGCGCCAATGGAATGACAATGATACCTACGAGAGATATTCCGATGAATCCGAACTCATACACACACGATGACCAATCGCGGCCTAATTACGTCCCGCAGCCAAAGTCGGTTCATTTCGCCGACGACGGTAATGGTCGCGACTATATCAAAGACCACGAGTCAATGGAAAATATTGTTCGCGTCAATGCGCGTCAGTCAAACCAACTTGATACACTTGAAGCCATTTATTATGACCTTCAAATTCCGATTTTGATTGGCGTTCTTTATTTCATATTCCAGATGCCGGTTTTCCGCGCACAACTTCTTCACTTTTTACCATCCTTATTCGGTGAAGACGGAAATTTCAAAATAATTGGTCTTACCGCGACAAGTGTTATGTTTGCAGCGACATTTTTCGTCATTATGAAAATCTTCAATAAATTAGGGGAAGGACTCCGATAAGACACCTCTACTTTTTGTTTTTTCGGGTTTTCTTGGCCCGCGCCGCCCCTACATTTGCGTGTTCATAAGGAATATATCGCAAGAACCATTCCTCATATTCGCGCGAATCACGCTTCTCCTTCAATTCTTCATATTTCTTTGTCTTTTCAAACCGCATTGACTCTAATGTTGGTTGCTTTCCATAGCAATTGATACTGAAACGGCGTAATAAACCGGTCTGTTTTAGACGATTATGTTGTTGGACATCAAAAAGAAACTGAGACATACAAAGAATACGATTAATATCGTAATATATACGGTCTGCGTAAATGAACGCCAAGTAGAAACTCAACATTGTATCAATTGTCGCAATACGAATAGAATCTCCCGCGCCTGTGCCCGTGCTGTCGCCGCCGTGTATTCGTATTGTATTATAACTATGACACGCGAGAGGTTTGTATATAAACGCAATGACTTCGTCTCCGATACGAATATCATAATGTTCGGAAATGACTTCACCTACACCTGCGTGCTTTGTATATTTGACGCCGGTATATTTATGCGCAGTGAGTGCGCGGACAACCGCTTCGCAAAGGTCGCGAGGATCTTCCGAGAGAACATCAAAATCCGGTATTTTTTGCACGATACGGCGTTGTTGTTTTGGCATATACCGAGAATAAAGAATATTCGCATACCCACCGAAGAAAACTGCGCGGTTCTTGATAAATACATCACGCACGATATTATATATATCCGTCTCTGCCAGCTCTTTCTCTCGGTGAGTTGAATACGAAACATTGGATTTATGTATGGAATATTCGCGGCTATTGCTTGGGCTTGGACTCCGGCTCCGACTCCGGCTCCGACTCCGGCTCCGGCTCCGGTTTTCCTCCGTGTCACCTTCAATATCCCGCAATTTCATAGAATATAAAATAAAGGTATCATCCGCGCCAAGTAATCTCTCGTATGTCGCAATCAAACGATATTTGTGTGTGATTTTATCCTCTTCTATTTTGTAGGTAAAGTCACCTAACGTCTCTTCGTGGGAAGGAACGGCGTGATACAGGCGCTTCAGATACGCACCTAAATGACGATACTTGCGAATAACTGTGCTTATTGCCTTACGCTTTAGGGCTTTCACTGAACTCGTATTACTATGCACGCTACTACGGCTACCTCCTTTTTTCACGGTTTTTGACCTTGACCGCGTTCTGGTTCGTGAAATACTAACTTCACCACTTGTCGCATTGGTTGCACCATCAAACCCACGCTGGTATTCTATTTTATCACAGTCATATCCCTTAAGAGGATAATGCGTATTTAATAATGTCAAACGTTTCTGAACTTTCTCCCAACGAGATACATCGCCATCCGGACGCGAGAGTTCTAAATACATTGCCATACGAAGAAAATCGGGCGGAGCATACCGGATTCCTTTCTTAATAATCGCATCGCGAGAGATTGCCTTGAATAAAGCTGGCTCCATCTGCGTAATATCTGCAATTCCAGTGAAATTCACGAAGACCTTATACGTCCCGTGGTGGACGCCGGATTTGGCTTCTACATCTTCATATCCAGCCTTATAATAAATATCTGCGAGTTCTTTTGCAGCATCAAGGGCGTTATCTGAATAGAAATCATAATCCGGGAGTTCAATATCCTTATTATAAAACTGGGCATCTTCCGGCAGAATATTATTGATGGCCGTCCCACCATAGCAAACCAGCTTTTTATCCGCGATGAAATTCTCAACGATGGATATGATTTTCTTCACTTGCGGGTCTTGAATGATGGCGGCGCCTTTCTTTTTTTCAACTAAATCTACAGCGGCGCGAAGGATTTCAAGTTCTTTTTCATCGTAAGACGTATCGTCATCGGCGTGTTTGTGACCACGTCCACGTTTCTTAGACATTTAAACCACTATAAACTTATGAAATAAATTCAATATATATTATCTTGATTACTAACATATAATGAGATATTTACTTGGTATCGTATCGTATTGTTCGCCTTTACAAGGTGAGTTTGACACCTCCTGCCGCCTCCGCAGGTCGCGCCTCCATTGATGCCTTCGGGTTGGGTGGTTTTGGTGGTGCAATCGTAATCGGGACATAACGCAAATCCTCCGGTTTCAAAATGAATGCATACCCCACAGACGCGAATTTATCTTCATACGCTTTTAACTTTTCATCACGCGCCTCTTCTTGAAAACACATTGCTGCAATTTGACACCCCCACGTAAATGGTCCATTATGACCTTGATTTATCGGACGTCCACCTTTATCCGGAACCACCAAACACATATTTTTCTTATTCGCATCTTTAAATGCTTGTGGATCGCCTACATTTTTAACACCAAAATAGGTATACTTAGTGAGAAACATCGTATTGGAACTCATATTTATCAGCTCAAATAGTTTTGTTTTACGGTATACAGGATTTGTCCCGTCCACCATTAGTATAATCTTTCCTTTGAAATCGGAGAGATTTTCATTGCCTAAATCCTTTGTTTGATATTCGCGACCATATTTTGGTCCAAGTAAGTTTCGTGCAAGTGATTTGCTCTGTGTAATGACTTTTGCCAGATTATCATACATTGTAATATTTCGCGACATTATTCGCATATGAATAATGAACGGGTCGCCAGGATTAGGGCATTTTGAACCAGAGAATACATAGCTTCCGAGAACTTCAAATGCATCCGATACAGGAATATGATTGTATGTTTCTTTATAATTAAATGACGAAACAGATGATGATGCGATGACTGGCTGATTCTCCACGGAAAACACCTCAAAATCAATAAACCGACAACCGCGCGCAAGAGTGTATAGACACGCGTCCATACTCACAGTAGAATTCTTGAATTTATCAGGGTTGAATGCATTATATGCTGCTTTAATATAATAATCACGCAATTTGAATCGGCTTTGACTGTCTTCCAGATTGATAGATGTTAAATTTTTATCGATGAATTTTTTCGTATTTTCGTCTGCATTTTCCATTCCTTCTTTACCGCTATTTATTGGCGGTGATGGCGTTCTTGTAACCGGAAGTAGCTTTTTACGTTGATGTATCGTCATTTCATTTTCTGTCGTATATACTGTAAAATTCTCCGTGGAAAGAACCGGTTCATCGGACCCACTGCTATAATTTGGAATAAGCCGTTTAATTTGTGAAAGAACCATATCGGTAGTGGTATCCGTTCTTGTCGGCGTCTCTTCTACCACCTTCGCCTGAAAACCTTCACGTTGTTTCGCTTGAAACCGTTCATAACAACGTGTTTTGACAAGTTCTGATATTTTCCATAACCCGAACACCAATATTATAATACCAATAAATATAATTTCTACTTGTAGTTCTTTCATTCTTATGATTTATACTAATTATATATGGTATAGATTTTTATATAAAGTTATAACAAGTAGAATTACAATTATATAAATACTAAATGACAGGTGGTCTATTAAATCTTATTGCCACTGGCAATCAAAATGTGATTCTCAACGGCAACCCAAAAAAATCCTTTTTCAAAAGCACCTACCTTAAATATACAAATTTTGGTCTTCAAAAGTTTAGAATTGATTTTGACGGCCAGAAGAAGCTCAGGATGACTGAAGAGTCCAAGTTTACATTTTATGTCCCGAGATATGCTGAACTACTTATGGATACGTATATATGTGTTACACTTCCGTCTATATGGAGCCCCATTCATCCGCCGGCCACTGCGCAAGATATGTGGGCGCCATATGAATTTCGTTGGATTGAAAACTTAGGAACTCAAATGGTGAAAGAAATCGTAATTTCGGTGGGTGGTATGACTCTCCAGCGTTTCACTGGCAACAATTTGGCGGCCATTGTAGAACGGGACCTTGATGCAACAAAGCGTGAATTATATAATCAAATGACGGGTCACGTCCCTGAGTTATACAATCCCGGCTGTTCTGGTGCGCGTCTCAATCAATATCCAAATGCTTATCGCACATCAAATACCGCTGGCGCTGAACCCTCTATTCGCGGGCGTAAAATTTATATTCCTATTAACGCGTGGTTTACGTTGTCATCCAAAATGGCATTCCCCCTTGTCTGTCTCCAATATAACCAACTACAAATTGACGTGACATTACGTCCAGTGAAAGAATTATTCACCATTCGTGATGTAGGTGATTCTGTGAATTTTTGGCCGGTCGTCCAACCTGACCTAACAAACCCTCTTCATCAAATGTGGCGATTTTTATATCCACCTCCAAGTATTGATTTATCGTTGAATTCATATCCGAGTCTTCGCACGGATTGGAATGCAGACGTCCACCTCATTGCGACTTATTGCTTTCTCTCGGATGATGAATCCAAAGTATTCGCAGCCAACCAACAGAAATACTTGATTAAATCGTATTATGACTGGACATTTAACGATGTCACTGGAAATAAAAAAATCAAAATTGAGAATTCAATGGGAATGGTTGCATCATGGACGATGTTTTTCCAGCGAAGTGATGTGAATTTACGTAACGAATGGAGCAATTATACAAACTGGCCCTACAATTATCTCCCGTATGATATTATTCCAGCCCCCACTGACGATGACTGGCGACCTAGTCAATTTAACGAAATCGTGACTACTTCAAGCGATATTCAAACAACCGCTTGGAGAGAACGACCTGACTTTATTACAGACCATTATTATTATGATAAAAATGGACCGAAAAATGGAATTGGTCCAGGTATTAATCCTCGCGATAAACGACTCACTGGACTCCATATTACCGGCGACTTTCAGTCTGAAAATGAACGCGATATTTTACAGATGTTAGGGATATCTCTCAACGGGAAATACCGCGAGAATCTACTGGATTCAGGAGTCTATAACTATGTGGAGAAATATACGCGCACACGAGGCAGTGCAAAACCCGGTATATATTGTTACAATTTCTGTCTGAATTCCGATCCATTTGACCTACAACCAAGCGGTGCAATCAATATGAGCAAATTCAATCAAGTTGAGTTGGAAATAACGACGATATACCCACCACTGGATACTGCTGCCGAAGTTAAAGTGATTTGTAATCCAAATACGCGAGAGATTATTGGAATGAACAAACCAAATGTCAATATTTATTTGTATAACTATGACTTACACATCCTGGAAGAACGGTATAATGTGCTTACTTTTGTATCAGGGAACTGTGGGTTGATGTATGCGCGATAAGGAGTGACGTGAAACGTGAAATGCGATAAAATTATTCTATCATATATATAACCTAATTACATATACGATGGCGGATGATGAAGAAACAAATATAGACGATGGTGGCGGCGATGAAGGCGAAGAGACCGCTTTTAGCAAAGTAGGTGATATGTTCGGCGGCGGCGGCGAACAAGGCGAAGATAAAGAAAATGACAAATCATCGGAAAAAGAAAAGGCAAAGACAAAGGGTAAGGCAAATCCTAAGTCAATGTTTGATATTGCCGCACTCAAAGAGTTTGGTCTTAGCGTGGTAACACTTTTCATCGAAACCATTATTATTTCCGTCATTTGTGTGAATATCCTATTTTACTCTTCGCCGGAAAGTATCCGTGCGAATAGTCTTAATCTAGAAAAACTATTTCCCACGGACCGCCATAAGTGGCCATATTGTTATACCAATGAATATACATCGTGTGACGCGGAGTGTGAAGACAAATTCGGCGGTATCGCCGATGATCCCGAACTTTCGACATCTAAAAAGATATACCTGAAATCCGCGATTCTTCTAGATACATATGTATTTAAATGGTTTTGCTTGTCAAAACAAGAACTAGATATGATAAAGGAAAGTGTAGATGAAGGAGTTACCAAAGTCAACCTGTTGAATTGGGAATTCATCAAAGCGCGATTCAAACAATGGATAAATAATTCATTTATTTTTTCATTCTCATCCGACAGAGCAATGACACTTTATATTTTTCAATACATAACTAAACTATCGCATAGTATTCCGCACGAATTATATGGTGCGGTGTCACCGTTAATTATTATTCTTATGCCTTTTATCTTTCTTTTATTCGCAGGGTTTATGTTGATAGGTGGGCCTTTTTTCACCACTGTCATTGGAATGATATTAAATCAGACTGACAATCGTAAAGAGTTTATCGGTGGTTCATTATGGTCCATATTTACTGCATTTGGGTTGGGAATTATGCCGGTAATATCATATGTCGTTCAACTCATTCAATTCATCGGAACCTTCTTTATTTATCCTCTCCTTCACTGGGACCAGTATCGTGAATTATACTCACGGTATGTTCCGATTATATTCTTCTTCTTTAATCTTACACTGATGTTTTATGCATTTGAGTATTTGGATTTAAATGTAGCGGCGATTGTTATATTGATGTTATTATCGCTTTATCTGATGCATTATTGGCAAGGTATTATGGATTTTTTTAATAAAATAAAGAATTGGAGTGCATAGAAGCCGCCGCAGCCGGGCCGCTACTAGTCGGTAATCCAAAACATATATAAACGATTGATTGTATAAAGTAGTATATCAACTTATATCATTTATAAAATGGGCAATGGTAAAAAGGCACACACAGCAGCAGCTTGTGGACCCGATAAGTCAACACCTGAATATTTTAAGAAATACCCTTTCGTGAGTGTATGCACTCCTACATTTAACCGTCGCCCATTTATCCAAGCAATGATTACGTGTTTCAATCATCAAGATTATCCACAAGACCGAATGGAGTGGATTATTATTGATGATGGGTCTGACCCAATTGAAGACCTCGTTATATCGCATCCTCGTGTGAAGTATTTCAAATATGATACAAAAATGACATTAGGAAAGAAGCGTAACCTTCTTCACGAGAAGTCTAGAGGTGAAATTCTTGTATATATGGATGACGATGACTATTATCCACCTCAACGCGTGTCACACGCAGTCCATATGTTGACTACTCATCCAGACGCACTTTGCGCCGGTTCAAGCGAAATATATATTTATTTCAAACATATCGGTCAAATGAAACGGTTCGGACCTTATGGTCCCAATCACGCAACGGCTGGAACATTTGCATTCAAGCGTAAACTCTTGAAACAACATCGGTATAATGATGACGCGTGCCTCGCCGAAGAACGCGCATTTCTGAAAGATTATACAGTTCCCTTCGTTCAGCTTGATCCTATGAAGGTTATTTTGGTATTTTCTCACGAACATAATACATTTGATAAACGTAAATTATTGGTAAATGCGAATCCAAATGTTGTGCGTGATTCACCTAAAAAAGTAATGGATTTCATCAAGGATGCCACATTGCGACGATTTTATATGGTGGAGCTGGAGAAACTTCTAGAAAACTATGCACCAGGACGACCGGAAATGAAGCCGGATGTCATTGCACAGACTCTTCAGTTGGAGAAGGAACGAGCAAAGATGGCCGAGGATGCAGCTGCAGCCGGAGGCGGAAGTGGAGGCGGAGGACAAATTATATTACAGCAACCAGGTCAAGAACCTGTAACATTGAATAATCAACAAGTTGTTCAGATTCTTCAAAAACTACAGGCTGACGTAGATGAACGGAATAAAGAAATTGCAGAATTGAAAGAGGAATATCGTATACTGAAAGAAAAATATGACAAATGTATTTCATCTGCACCGACGACTGCTTCCACTGCAAAAGAAGAACCGTTGGTTGCGGATACAGAGACGATATATGTATAGCATTCCATTCCATTGCATTCCATTCCATTCCATTCCATTGCATAACATAGAAAATAATTCATTTCTATGTTATTCCGACTTCACGCCTTTACGATTTCAACCGACGTAATACGCATCACCAAAAAACTATTCTTTGACTCGTGAATAACAAACTCACGTGTCTTATTGTATTGAGTGAACTTTTCTTTCAAAATACCTTCAATTTCACTGACTGGTAGTTGGTCATCTTTGGTTTTATATTGGTGTTCTTCGTCGTGAACATCGTCATCATCATCGTTACGGTCACGTGACCGACTTTTACTCTTAGACTTCGTTTTTGTTTTCTTATTGACGGATGCCGATACGACTTGTTTCTCTGGTTCAAGATACTCCCATTCACCAATTGCCTCAATAGTTTGATTATTTGTATTGAATACGATAGAATCAGAGTTGAACACCAGTGCAGAATCGGGTGCGTGGTTGTAACGGTCAAGTTCAATTTCAGTTATTAAATCAAATTCATCCAGAAATTGATTTTTGCGAAGATAACTGCGAATATAGCTCGTAATTTCGGGTGTTATTTTTACAGTGTATGTCTTGTTTTCATCATCGCTTCCGCTTTCGCTTCCGCTGCCGCTCTCGCTGCCGCTCTCGCTGCCGCTCTCGCTCCCGCTGCCGCTTCCAGAGTCACTCCCGCTTCCGCCGTCATTGCCGTGTTGCGGTTTTTTAGTAGAAACAGCAGAGGCGGATAACGTATTCGTAGAAATACATTCCACCTCAGTATCTAAAATTAAACGATATTTGGAATCAAATGAAATAGATGCTCCCATTGATGGAATGTTTCTAAATATTGATGATATCTTTTTGAATACATTCAAACGCGTATTTTACTACTAGATTGTAATTTCGTTGGAACCACCAAGACTTGGTTCCATTTTCTCCATATATTTGTCTAAATATCTGTAAATACGATTTACATCCAATTTCGTGATTTCATACATTTCCAATATACGTGGAATATCATCCTCGGAATATTGCTTTTTCAATGTCAAAAAAAAAGAAAAGAGATCCTTTTGATCCATTGATAATTGAATACATAAATTTTGTATAAATAATTGGTTATTATATTCAGTGCTATATTTTGTAAGCACTTTCGTAAATCGCACTTCGGTGGGATGAAATCGCGACTTTTTCGGAAATGATTTGTGATAAAGATGATGATTATAAAAGGTTTTAATGAGAGATGATAATTCATTGAATAACCATATCTGATTCTGGAATGTAATCCTGTCAAAATAATCGGCTTGGCAAATATTATCAAGGACCAGTTTATAAAACGGCGCAGATATCGCCACTGGCATTTTTTCTATAACATCTATGATGTTTTCGTGCCATAAGAGTCCAATCGTCGTGCGGTCGGTTTCATTGATAAGAACATTATGTTCAGATATTGGGTAGGATGTATTCAGCAACTTCTCAGTGATTTTCTTTATGTCTTCGTTATATGTTTTGGGCTGGAATATCGCGTGTAGAATATTATTCGCGAGTATTGTATTTGATTTTTTACTCATCTCGGTCACGGCATTGAGTTTACGTAGATTGCCTTGCACGAACGCGATGATATTTTTGCGCATTGTTGCGTCTATATTCGTCCCCATTGTCATATCAATAATCTGTGACATCTGGACAGGAGTTGGAGTCTTTAACTCATAAACATAACACACCTTCATTAATTCTTTGATTTTCTTGTCAATATGATAATTTCCGATACATATAATCGGATTCATCGTGACCTCTTCCTGTTTCTGCTTTTTGGTTTTTTTTGGCCGAATAAGCTTGATAAGAGATGTTATTCCACCTTTGTCACCATTATTCATTCCATCCAATTCATCCATAACAACGACGATTTTTTGGACCTTTTTTTGGAAGATGGACATTATGTTTTTATCCGATATGTTATGCTGAGTAATGGAGTCGATGATGGATTTGTTGCGTATATCACCCGCATCATATTTTACCATATCATAGTTGAGTTCTTTCAATAATCTTACGACGAATTCTGTTTTCCCTGTGCCGGGTGCACCATAAATATATATCCCGCGCTTGAATGCAAGATCTGACTTATTTTTTTGAAAAGATGCTAGGAAATCACGGATGTTGTTATAGATAGCCTCACGTCCAAGAACAATTGTATAATTGGTAGAAACAGGTAATAATGTTGGTTGTGCTAGTTTTTCCATTTGTATACAATTTGAAATACGTGATTGTATAACTATTTACACACAAATTTATCTTTTTATATATTATAACTTGGTTTATTAAGAAAAAATGGACGCACTTCAGCAGTTATTTGCTCCTCTTGATAAGGATTATTGTTTATTATTTTACTGGCTTACTGTCGTTAATTTTATTTTCTTGGCAGTGGCAAGTTTAGGGTTTATTTCATCGCTCGTTCTTTTATTTAGGGGTAAAATCACATTAATGAGTGGTGTATATTCATTTTTAATGATATTAGTATATGCCCTGATGTACTTCCAGAGCCGCTTGTTCTACTCTATGTGCGTGACTGGAAATATGAAGGCAGGGTCATATGGTCTTGGTTCGCCATCTGATTCTCTTCCGGCAGTGGCAAAGGCTGCATCCGGTGCAGCACCAGGAGCATACCGTAGCTTATAGACCGACCGACCGACCGACCGACCGACCGAGAATCATATACGACGTATTGATATGACATAAAATATTCAATTTATGTCATTGTATTATTTATTATATTTATTATATCGTGCACTTTAGAGACGATGCACGTGAGGCGTTACCATCAACTATACCTTCCCACGGAACATATGAACCATCTTCATTATTGCCAGTGTATTTTATTTGTTGTATTTTAGTAAAGTTTGTGCAATTATTCGGGTCAGGAGTATATGGTGCTGCGACTAATCCGTACTTATCTACGCATTGTCCAGAACTATTTAACTCCATCCTATCCGGGCATTTCGCGATTTCCGGCGGCCATTGCTGCGAACTCTTGGACTTCCACAGTAAAATCGCGACAGTTCCTACTGAGATTATAAATGCAATAACTGCTAAAATTAAGACCATTTTCTGGATAGATAGACTGAAGAAGTTGCTAAACAAACCACTGCCACCACTACCACTGCCGCTAGCGCCGGATGACGTCGCAGTGGATGATGAACCAAATGCAGAAGAACCTATGTTTTTAGCACCAGAAATAAAATCCATATTGTCTATATATAATAAATACAAATAAATGAATCGCTTTGAATATCGCACCTTTCCAGAAGAAACATTTATCGGTCAACCAAAAAATGGACGTCTGGATATTGTAACGCCGCCAACTCAAGACCAGTTCGCTCTTTACGACAAGAATCCCGTCCACCAATGTGTCACTTATCGCGATGCATTAAATGGTATCTGGGAGAACACGCCGCTTTCCAATGCATTCTTTAGCAAGGAAAATATGCAGATTATTCAAAATGGTATTCGCGCCGGAGTGTATCAAAGGTCTCGTGGTAAATATGTCATCGGGGAACAAGATTGTGACACCCTCCGCATCATTATGCGCACGATTTATCTTCAAAATGCAGCGAATGCACCCACCAATATTCGTGAGCAGATTATTGAATTAAATGAATTAGTATTTGAATATTGTGTTCCCAGAGTGCACGGTGAGGCGGAGGGATATATTCAGTATAAACGCGATGTCAGTAATATGTATACACCTATGGCGCGGCCGAACTTTTCGGATTACAAGCATAAAACATTGGAATTGAAACCGTGGTTTTGATCTTGCTCACGATGGTGGCAAGCTGAACCATACAATAGTTTATATTGATTTACATCTTCTTCACCACCATCTTCTTCTTCGTTACTGCGGCACCACCACATGTCGTTGTCGTTGTCGCCGCCTCTGCTGCCATCGCCCACTTCTTATACTCTGTCTCCAATTCATCCAAGTCATTGGTCCATAACGCTTGTATCGTTGTCTCCGTAAGTTTTTGATGTTGTCCGCGTTTGGCATCACGTTCTGACAGAAGGTGCTTGACATTCTCATCGGTTACACTATCCATCGGCATTTTCAGCAGGTATTTGAATTCGGTGTCACCTTCAATATGTTCATATCCGTGCGCAGTCATCTTCGCAAATATGGCCTCTTTTGTCTGACGACGCAATTCCAGTTTGTCGTCAAGCACTTCTTGGATATACCGGGCGCGGTTCGTGAGGACGCGCAGGTCATTCCCCAGTTGCACCAGCATTGCAGCCTTTCTCTTGGCGTAAAGGGCAAGACGTTCCGTATAATAATCCTCAATGATGTCGTAGATATTTGCGTATTTTCGGAGTTTTTCGTGCGCGTCAAATAGATTCATATTCGTCGTGCTTTGTGTTGTGAATAGTCCGAGGAGTTTCTCAAGTTTGTTGGTTCCTGCTTCAGCGTCCACGACCACTGATTGGAGATCTTTCGGGGTATGTGGATACGACGGATGAAACGTGACTGTGATATCCACGACAGAGTCGGTGGACATATCTGTATACTCTTTGAGAACGGGGACAGTGGCGCAGGCTGCCTTGTCCTTGTCCTTGTCCGCCGACGATGCCGCCGCCGCAGGCGCTTCCATCAACTTCTCTAAGAATTCCTTATAATCATCCGTCCACGTCCCAATCGGGAGTTCAGTGATACGGA
>Ga0255209_1000418_pt1 | contig 13525 bp, 14 predicted proteins | sample Miss_Miss_RepC_8_FD_183026 | JGI IMG/M metagenome (GOLD analysis project Ga0255209, IMG submission 183026) | Freshwater microbial communities from Mississippi River, Louisiana, United States - Miss_Miss_RepC_8d | ecosystem: Environmental > Aquatic > Freshwater > River | place: USA: Louisiana...
TTCTTCATAATTTGGTAGTTTACGAATAATTTGTTCACATTCCCTATCAACAATATAAGGAACTTTACTATCAAATTCAAGAAGATTTGTAGTCATTTCTTCAGCACAAATTTCTAATTGTTTGCGTGAGAATACATAACAAAGTGCTGGTAACATTTCTTTTTCAACTAAATGTTCTGCTAATTTATTTAAAACATGTTGTCGTTTAACTCTAATATCGTGTTTTTCGAATATTTTTAGTGCTCGTGTTATATTTTGGTAATTAACATCATTAAATACATTTTTATCATCTTGAATAACAAATGGATTGTTGATAAGTCGTTTAATCTCTTCTTGAGTAGCTTTATCTTTTATATACTTATTAATAGAATTAGGTCCTGTAATAAAACTATAATGTATAAGAGGGACTGCTCTTACTTGTTTACGTGTCAAGTACACTTCTTTTTCTACTGGTTTGGTTATGTCACCCTTGGTTTCTAGCCAAAGTGCAAATTTTTCTGGATTGTCTAATGTAGCCGATAAACCTATCATTTGAATATGTGGTGGCAATAGCATTATACTCTGCTCCCAAACGTGTCCTCTATTTTCATCATTTATCATATGTACTTCGTCGAAGACTACACATCCCAACTCATTTTGAATATCCATATCAAAAGATACTGAAGAAGCTGGAGCAGGTGAAGAACTTTTAATTTGATATAATTTATTAAGAAGAATTTCAGTCGTCATGATTAAAACATCTGCATCAGGATTGGTCTTAATATCACCGGTAATTAATCCAATCGATATGTCTGGATATTTTTGAGTAAAGTTATAAAATTTTTCGTTGCTGAGAGCTTTAATGGGGCTAGTATAAATTGTTTTCTTGCCTTTTGAATGAAAATAATTTATGGCAAACTCACCTGGTAAAGTTTTTCCGGAACCGGTTGGTGCACAGACCAAAACATGGTTTCCGTCAACAATCGCTTTTACTGCCCATTTTTGAAAATCATGAAGGGGATATGAATATCTACTGAAATATTCTTTATAGGTTACATCGTCTGAATTTTGAAAATTATATGAGCAAACTTTTACCATAATAAGGTTATATATATTCTGCTAGCTAATCCGTTTACATTTCAAATGTAGTTCTATTTCTAAATCAATTTTTTATAAATATAAAAAGTGTAAAATAACTAGAAAAAATCAAATGAGTAAAAAATGCCTACATAAGTGTAAAGGACATTTAAGTATAAAATTTATAATATATTATTTAACAATAAGAAACACAATGTTTAACAAAATTTGAGTTTTTACATAGAGTTATAGTCTCGTCAAGATAAAATACAAATTTTTGCATTTCATTATTCTTTCCAATTATTTGATTAATAATTATATCTGTGTTTAAATAACTATTAGGTTTTATGGTTAATGTAAAATATAAGATAATGTCATTTTTTACAATTTTTTTTGCCCAATATTCGTCGGTTTTACTATTATAACCAAAAACATTAAAATCGCCTTTATTTCTAAATGAAAATTGAATCAATTGTATAAGTCTATTTTTATTGATATCACAAGAAATAGTTATTTCTGATGTAAATTTTGCACGAATATAACGTTTATTAATTTTATTATTATCAACGTTAAATGGAATTGAAAACATGTTAATTTTAGTGTAAGATTGATTATTTTATTGTGCGTTTATTTGATAAATTACTTTTTATTTCAATTTTTTTACATTTCTACACATAAAGTATTATTCTTTTTGAAAAACTTAATAAAATGCAAATTATTTTTTATTTATTTTAGACATTTTTCATGCAAAACGAAAAAATAAAATAATTTTATAGAACTTCTTCATTTGTCGGTCCATCTTTGGAAAGTTCATGCGGTCTTTAAGTTCTACAAATTTATTATATTTTTCCTAATTTAAAGAGTCGAAACACTACATTATGAAGGGAATTTATTGATTTTTATAAAAAATGACCTAAAAAAGTTCCCTACGTGTGTAGAGAAAAACACCGATTTCAAAAAATGAAAAGTATTTTAGCTTTTTAAAAATGGACAAAAAAAATGTCCAAAAATGAAAAGCGAAAACACTTCTTACTGACGAAAAAATCTGTGACGATGTTGAAAAATTAACGTCACAAATTAAACGTAAAATTTAAATTTTGTTATTGTAATTTTTTTTATAAAAACTTAAAGGGATTTTATCTTCCTCTAATATAGAGGATGTTAGAGGATTTAGAAATCCCCAAAAAAAATATTAAATATTTTTGTGAAAAATGTCTCTACAAAACAAATAACAAAAAAGATTATAACAAACATATTTTTACGACGAAACACAAAAAAGAGGATGTTGGAGGATGTTTGGAGGATGCTGGAGGATGTGAAAATCCCATTATTATTTCTAATAAAATATATTATTGTGATTGTGGAAAACGCTACAAATATAGTCAGGGATTATGGAAACATAAAAAAACTTGTGATTCAAACAAAGATTTTGTTCAAGAAAAAACTACTACTTCTAGTGATAGTGAAATCAAAATACTTACAAATTTAGTGCTAGATGTTGTAAAACAAAATCAAGAACTTACCAATAAAATTGTAGATATATGTAAAACAGGTTTAAATACGAACCAAACAAATAATATTTCTAACAGCAATATAAATTCAAATAATAAAACGTTTAATCTTCAATTTTTCCTAAATGAAACATGTAAAAATGCCATGAATATCACAGATTTTATTAATTCTCTCCAGCTTCAACTTTCAGATTTAGAAAATGTAGGCAAATTGGGATATGTAGATGGCATCTCTAGCATTATTGTCAAAAATTTAAACGCACTTGATGAAACTACTAGACCTATCCATTGTACAGATAAAAAGAGAGAAACATTTTATATTAAAGACGAAGATAAGTGGGAAAAGGATGATGAAGAGAAGAAAAAAATTAAAAAGGTCATAAATAATGTAGCATATAAAAATGAAAGATTACTACAAAAATTTAAAGAGCTACATCCAGGTTGTAATTTTAGTGATTCAAAATATGCCGATCAATATAGTAAATTAGTAATTGAAGCTATGGGTGGAGCAGGAAATAATGATGCTGAAAAAGCAGATAAAATTATTAGAAAAATAGCAAAAGAAGTAACTATTGATAAATGTGTCGATATTGATTAAATTATACTTTATTACATCTATTACATTTATTACATTTATTATAATAAGTGTATACGGATTTTCCTTTTAAATTTTTCTTCATCATTGAAGATATAAAGTTTAAATTTTTGATTTATAAAATTTTCAAAATTTTCTCTCAAGGTAATTCTTGTAGATAGTTTTAAATCAGGTAAAAATACAATATATTGATATAATCCATCATTTCTGTATATTTTATCAAATAAGTAACCATCGTAATCTTTTTCCATAACTTCTGGTTTATTATGACATAAATCAAGTAATGAACAATCACATTGAATTTTTCTAATACATCTCATTGTAGTATTAATGTATTCAAGTTCATTTAACCATTTATTATAAAAAATATTAGCACTTTCTGATAAATTTATCATACAGGTTGTTGTTTGAAATTTAATCATATTAAGCAAGTCGATTAAACGTCTAATTGGACTTGTTATATGGATATAAGCATCGACATCAAGTAATTCATGTCTGGTGTCAACAATTTCTGAGCCATCAATATATTGACCAGAGGCACTATTCCATATCTTAATAAATTTCCCTACTTCTTCAGGTAGTGTATCTGGAACACTAAATTCCCTCTTAAAAATTGTAGAACGGAAAATACCAGTTTTATGTTTTATTAATTCTTTGGCAGAATGATAATTCATTAATATCATAAGATAGCATACAAGCTCATGACTATTACGCACATTATTAATATATTTATATTTTTTTGATAACTGATGAGTTGCATCTAGAATATTATGGTATTTTTGATCACCTAATAGCTTAGGGTCTTCATAAACATAGTTATTTGACACTTTAATAACAGCATTACAAAACCTTATATTAATTATTTCATCATCTTTAATAAATACATCCATGACAAAAGCTACTCTCCTAACATTTTGTTGTAAACTGCATAAACAATCACATAAAATTGTAGGTAACATAGGTCGTTTTTTATCTGGTAAATAAATTGTAGAAATTCGTCGTGAAAATGAGTTCCATAAGTTTAATACGTCCATCCAAATTGTTACATTAGATATGTAGATGCTTAATTGTTTAACATTTTCATCTAATTTAACAAGGCTAAACCCATCATCATAGTCTTGACTATTAGGAGGGTCAATTGTTATAATATTCCAATATGATTGATCTGTTCTATCTTGAATATTTGGATATTTTGTTAGAATAGTTTCTATAATTCCATCATGAGATTTATTTTCAAGTGATTTATTAGTATCTTTTTGAAATTTTTGAATTGATGCGTATAAACTTTTACAATATAATTGATATTCATAAAAATTATCAAGAATGTCAACTGGTCCAATAACATTTTCTAGTTTTGCTCTTGGATGTTTGTCTTCCCAATTATCAAAATTAATAGTAACATACAAATTTTTAAATACTTTTGAAAATCCAATATTTTTAACCTCATATGGAACTAAAAAAGAAGGTAATCTAATATCGTCAGGAATACATTTATATAAAGGTTTTCCATTTGATGATTGAGATCGTTTCGAAGTATAACTTTGTCCAGACTCTAATCGATATTGTCTTCCATAAGTTTTATTTCCATCAAGAATTAAAACTCCTGGTATAGCTGGCCCACTTCTAATAGATGAATGTTGTATAGTAATTTTATTATCTTTATCAATTATAAATATATCATTGGTAAATAATTTATTTTCAAGAGGATTTATCTCTATTTCAATCTTGTTAAATTTGTTTGCATCGAAAACTTCCCAGGAGCTGTAACTCCGATCATTTACATGAATTTTAAACATCGTATCTTACTACATATATGTAGTAATATCTTTAAATAATATTAATATATATATATATATATATATATATATATATATTCGTAAAAGCTTTCAAAATAATGTAAAATATAGAAATATGGATAACGATTTAGTTGTAATAATTATGGCTGGAGGATTAGGAACCAGAATGGAATCAAATATTCCAAAAGTGATTCATAAATTAGGAGGAATTCCAATGATAAATCGCATCATACATAATCTTAACAAATTATCAAAAAAAATTAATTTGAAACAAATACTAATAGTTGTTGGTAAATATAAAAAACAAATACAAGAAGCAATAGAAGAATACTCAGAATTATCGAATATCATATATGTTGACCAACCAGAAGCATTAGGAACTGGACATGCTATTCAATGTTGTATAGGTCATCTAATTAAGTATCCAAATTCAAATACTTTGATTCTTTCTGGAGATGTCCCTATGTTTTCAACTACTTCAATGTTTAATTTGGTTAATAAATTAAACAAAGCTAGAATTACTATAACAACAAATAATTCTCCAACAGGATACGGTAGAATAATTATTACAAATGACAAATTTGAGAGAATCGTAGAACATAATGATTGTAATTCTGAACAATTAAATATTTTAAAAATAAATTGTGGAATTTATGCTTTCAACACAGAAATATTATGTAAATGGTTACCATTAATTAAGAATAATAATAAAAAACATGAATATTACTTAACTGATATTGTAGAAATCATTAAGAGAGAAGAAAATACTGAAATAGAATTATACGATTTACCAAGAGAAAAAATGATAGAAGTAATTGGTGTTAATACCATATCTCAATTAAACGAATTGAATGATATAATAAAAAAAATTGATTAATAAAATAAGAAAATTGTTATTATTCCAAATAAAAATACGTAAAATGAGTGTTGAATTTAATCCTGAAAATAGAAATGTTAATCTAGCAACTAGGTGCTGCTCGTTTTGTCGAAGAGCTGGGCATAATATTACAAGATGTGATAGCCAACTAATTCGTAACTTTGAAAGAGAAACGCTGACTTTTATACAATTATTAACTCAAGAACAAACGCGAATGGCATCGTTTCGTAATTATTTACTTAATGAGGCGTTTTATGCACCAAATGTAGTAAAAGCATTTGCTATTACACGTTGTAGTGCTAATACTAGAAGTAATATGTCAAGATGTATCGAGTTAATAATGCGTTATTTTATGCCTCAAATTCAAAATATAGAAACAAATAATCAAACTATTCAAGAAACTCCAGTTGATGAAGAACCTCAACCAAGAGAACGAGCATATCAATATAATTTAAGACGAGGAAGACGATTTGGTTTTTCAGAATTAGGGTTGCGTAATCTTGAAATGAATAGATCAAGAACATATGAAACTGAAACAGAGTCAATTTTGTATGCTATGATGTTTATTCAAATAATTAGATCTATTAGCGAATCAGCTCCGTTAAATACAAAATTTCATATAAAAACAAAAATATCAGAAAAACAACATGATTTACATGAAAAATGCGAGTGTAGTATTTGTTATGATGAGCACGAAAAACAAAATTTTGTAAAATTAGATTGTGGTCACGAATTTTGTAAAGATTGTATAAAACAATCATTACAAAACGAAAGAAGAAAAACTCCTTGTTGTGCTTTTTGTAGAGCAGATATAAAAAATTTTGAGATAAAAAATGAATCAATTAAAAATGATTTAGATGAATTAATAACAAGCGAAGATCAGCCATATAATTTATAAAATAACCTTGAAAATTTTCAATTATCAAATTTTTTTATTAAAATTAAGATAAAAAATTTGTCATTCCAGAAAATACAGTTTTTTATACATTATTTACAGTTGGTAAAGCCCCGCCTCATCCTCCTTTCATATCATTGGTATTAGAAGACATAACAGATTCACCTCATCCACCACGCATACTATTACGTCTAGTGCGTCTATGTTTTTTTTGTCGTCGTGTTTTACGTTTTTTTCTACGAGTGGTAGAAAAAGGGTTTAGAGAAGATAAAAACTTAGTAATTCCCATTATAATATATTCTAATATTATTATTATAATTCAGAACCAATATTATTATCAGATGATGCTGGTTGAGGTAATTCATCAATATTAGTGCTTTGATCTGGTATAACAATGTTATCCTCAATATTATTAGAAAAATCATTAGTATTAGATAATTCTTCTTTATCAACAGGTTCAATAACTTCATTTTTATTTAATTCTTGAATGCTAACTTTTTTAACAACATCACGTTTAACATTTTGAATTTGTAACGCATGTAAACAAATGTAAGGTAATATTGCTAAATTATTCATATATGTTCTATAATTAAAACAGGAAATACTAGTATTTTCGTTAAATTTAATGCTATACCACCAATAAGAAGGTATATACAATGTTTTACCGGGTAAAAGAGTAAATTCAAGACATTTGATTTTATCAAAATCAGCAATATATTTGGGTTGAGGATTCCAAGGATTGATAGGTGATCTGAATTCAAAGTTTTCATAATCATAAACTGGATATAAATATTTAGTGCTATGTGGTGGTGCGAGTTTAATTTGGGCACTTCCCTGTGTTAATAAAAGATAATTTCTGTAATTAATTTCGTATCTAAATGGTGTACAAGTCTTGTTGCTACCCATCATTATATCGTAATTACAATTTGATACCATATATGGTCTAAGATATTCGTCGTTATAACGCATATTTTTGACTACACCAGTTTCTTCTAAAAAGTCGGTATTATTTTCGGAAAAATAAGAAGTTGAATTGTCTTCATCAAAAAGTTTAACAGCAGAATGTATTGGTAATGGCATATAAAGTTCCGTATTATTATCATTCTCTTTAATATTTCTTATTTTTACTTCAAAAGCGTGATAATTATTTGCTACATAACTCCGATTTGTTGTTTCTATTATTTTTTGACATTCAAAATCAAATAAAACTGGTTGCCTTAAATCACAAATTTCTTCTAATTTATCTTTTGATGGCTGTTCTACTTCATACATTTCCAAATCTTCACCAGTTTTTAAATGAAACTGAATGTGAAGATATAAAAATAAAACTAAACAAAATATACAAAACCCTATTATTATTCTCATCTTAATTAAAAATGATAATAATATTTATTAACTAGAACGAACCCTTAATTTTATTCATCGGGTAACTTAGGTGCTATATAAAACATAAGCGAGCTACTATTCCCTAAATTATAAGTAACTTTCATCGGAGCTTCATTACTTAAGCTAAAATCAATATCATTTGATAATTTATTTGTTAGACACATTTTACTTATATATATTAAACTATATGTTAAATTAACTTCATCATCTTCTATAATAGCATAACTAATCATATCATCTGTTGGTATATTAACACGCATTTCAACTGAATTCCCAGATGCTTTAAAATCTACACAAACTTGTGAACATTTAATATTTAAGTCATCGCCAAAATTGCTTAATTGTGATAACATATCCGTAACTTTCTTTGATGGAAGAGTAATTTCAGCGTCATAATCAGTATTTGGTATAGCCATTTCTTCATATTCATAATCGAGTAGAGGTAACTTAAAAAATTTATTATAATCTATTTTTTTTGAATTTTCATTATTTTTAAATTCAATTGATAATGTATCACTTGTATCTTCCTCTAAATAAAACACTAAACCTTGTTCTTCACATTTGGTACTAATTATAGAATAAAATGTTCCAGTATCAAAACATACTTGATATTTTTTATTTACTTCATAATAATCAAACCATTCAAAATTCAATTTTAAATCAAATAAACAAACATGTGATTTATCCATACCTTGAATATGAAATGTAGTTTTATTAATAGTTAAATTGATTTGTGATGATGAACTCTTTAAAAGATTAAAAATAGATATAAAGGCGTCCTTTTTTTTCTTATCGCTTATAACAAAACATACTTTTTTATCGTGGTGTGCGAATTCCATATTAATAATAATTATTAAGTTATTTTTAATATGTTTTATTTAATGATTAGCTAATTCTTGTTTGATCATATTTTTCAAATCAACAGACATAATAATATTATTCTCTCCATTATTGTCGTTAATATTAGTTCCTATTCCGTCTTCTTGTTCTTTTTCTGAAGAATCTTGAATATCTTCTAATTCAGTTGGTAGGCGTTTTTCTAAATCAGATAAAGCGATTTCATAATCAGAAAAGTTTTGAGTAGTTGTTTGAGCAAACATGTCATATTTAACCATAAATGTTTTAAGAATATCCTTTGTCTCAGTTAATTCTCTATTAAATCTAAATACTTGTTCAGTATTCTTTGCTATCTCAATAGTATGCTTAGAAAAATCATCACCCATTCTCTTAAATAGTTCATTTAGAGTTTTAACTTCTTGACTTAATCTTGTAAATTCCTCAGAGGATGAAGAAGTGCCATTTTTTTCAAGAGAATCAAGACGATTAATAATAGATGTTAAAACTGAATTATCAATAACTTTATGATTACTAGGAATACCAGAAACATCGCCAGATACAAATTGTTTAGTATCTTCTTCATGATCAGTCTCAATAATCCATTGTTCAACTCTGCCTAATCTTAAAGTAATAAGACCAATAGCATCAGAAATACTCAATTTTTGAAATGGCAAATTATTTTGCGATTGCTGTTGTTGTTCATAAAACTGTTGGTATTGTTTAGGAGGAACTTTATCTTGTTGAACAGGGGGTTGTATAGCTTTAGCAGTTCTAACATTATTAGGAGGTGGAGGCATATTATAACTCATTCCTGATGGCGGTTGTGCAAAAGCAGCTTGTGATCCAATTGAAGTAATAGGTCTATTTCCACTAACAGGGGGAGCATTATCTCCAGCCCTTCTAGCTCTAGCAGCAGCAAGTGATCGTGAACTCATAATATAATTATTATTACAATTTGTTTCTAAATAACTTACGCAAAAAATGACAATTACATTACACCCTTGAAGATTTAAAATGGGACAAATATTACTAAATTTATACCAATAATTTTCCTAAAAGGTGCAGTTTTAAATCTTCAAGGGTGTAATATCGTAAAAATGGTATTCCAAAGGCACTTGCGTTTCGTGAAATGTTAAAAGGACTAAATGGGTTTAATTTATTTTGACAAATGGTCTAAAGCTGATAATAAAACTAATTCTTGTTCAGTCAATTTTTGAAATATCAGGTTTTTATCCATTGCTATTTGAAAATGCCGTGCTGAATAACCAATGTTTTTACATACACAAAATACTCCATCATCTGTAATTTTCATTTCACAAAACAAAGCACCTTTTGTTAAATAAATATTAGTAGGATCTTCTATTGGTATCCATCTAATAAATGTTCCATATTTTAAATCATTCATTTCGTCTACATATTTGTAGTCTTTTAATTTATTAAAAATATCAATTGTTTCCTTTTTTGGTAATTCAAGTTCTTTTAATATTTTTAATGTCATCTCTCGAATAGTTTTAGTTGTAAAATTTAACAGAGTTTCATTTGAGTCATCATCCAGAGCTTTTAATAATTTATTAACATCCATATTAATTTACATTAATAAATTTTTATATTATTTATTTTATACCTTTTTACCAAGAACCAAATGAACCACCTCCTAAAACAGAATTAGCTGCAAGTGGGCCATCGAAACCCTCTGTTGTTACACCAGGTGAAGCAGCTCCGACTAAAGGTGTTGTATCCTGTCTATACATTGTATCATAATTTGGTAATTGCTGTGGTTGCATAGTGTTTTGATTACCTTGTGTAGCATCATAAGTTGGTAATGAACTAATAGCTGTTCCATCAGTGTAACCACCCATTGGTTTACCGGTTATGCTTCCTGCTTGACCAGAAATTGGTTGAGAAATTTTTACATTTCCATTACTAGTTCCATTCTTACTATTTTTATTTTTATTATCAGATTTACCATTCCATAATTCGCTTATACGATCTACTAAAATAGATACTTTCTCTCCAAGTTTTGTTTGTAAACTCATTGTAATCATTAAAATTGCTAAAATTATATAAACAATATGAAACTCAGGGTATTTAGCACCACTATATGTTGGAATAAATGTAATTATTCTATGTATAAGTAACAATCCAATAAACATTACAATAATTTGAATTAAAACTTCTGCTGAAACTTCTAAACTACTTTTATTGTCATCTGCTTCAGGAACATATTGTTGCATTGTTTTATTAAGTATAACAACTGGGATTATTGCTATAACAGAGTATTGAAGTATATTTAGTATTTCTGATTTTGAATCATCATCAAAATTGAAAACATGCTTAAAGAAACTTTTTGATTCGTCTGAGCTATCCATATCCCTATAGGGTATAATTAGAAATTAAAAAATTAAATTCTCTTTTTAAGTAAATAATTTAAATACTTCGTTCTAAATATATTATGGAACATATAGCCGAAGAATATGTATCACTCCAAGAATTGTTGATTTCTAGCGAGAAAAAAACTTCTGATAAAGAAGTTCAATCTAAGATTTCTGATAATATTTTTACTAATCTAAACAAATTTAGTCATGAAGAATATCAGTACCTAAATTTACTTGAAAATATTTTAGAAAGTGGCACTTGGGAAGAAGGACGAAATGGCAAAACGAAGAGTATTTTTGGCGCTTCTATGCGTTTCACTCTAAAGGATGGTAAAATTCCTATTTTAACCACGAAAAAAACTGCTTGGAAGACATGCCTAAAGGAATTATTGTGGTTTATTCGAGGCGAAACCGACAACAATTTACTAAAAGAACAAGGAGTTCATATTTGGGACGCTAATTCGTCTAGAGAATTTTTGGATTCGAGAGGTCTTACATTAACTCGTGAGGATTTGATTGGCCCTGGATACGGATATCAATGGAGACATTTTAATGCTAGATACAATTGTTTTACTGGGAAACGATTGCTCGATGATGACCTGAATGATATTTATAAGGAAAGAACAGAATTTAAAGGGGTTGACCAGCTTCAGCAAATTATTGACGCTCTTAAAGACCCAAAGCAACGCACTAGTCGTCGTCTTGTCATGACTGCTTGGAATCCTGAACAGCTAGACCAAATGGCTCTTCCTCCGTGTCATATTTTTTGTCAGTTTAATGTGCATGATGGCAATAAATTAAGTTGTTCGATGTATCAGAGGTCAATTGACACACCATTAGGCTCACCAATAAATATAGCATCATATTCTTTTCTTACCCATTTAATAGCAAAACATTGTGGTTTAGAACCATATGAATTTGTTTATTTTATGGGAAATTGTCATATTTATGAAGACCATATAGAACCAATGAAAGAACAGATTACAAGACAACCATTTCCATTTCCAACATTATCCATTAAGCAAATTAGAGATGATATCAATGATTATCAAGTTGAAGATTTCGAACTTCATAATTATCAACATCATTCTCAAATAAAGATGAAGATGGTGGCATAGAAATATCGTCATTCACATATTTATAATTGTCAAATTTTGGATTATTTTATTTAAGGCGCTATAATATAGTTGGAGCTGGTTAATTAAGTTGCCTTGCTGCTTCACAAGGTTGTCTTGGTCGTGTTCTCATTTGACGTTCATAACATTCAAATCTTTCTGAATGTTGAGCTTTGTCGATAAATTCTTCTCTCGAACTATATAACTACTTATTCAATGGCTTGTAAAAATGTGTTCCTATTTCCAATAAAAATCTTTAATAGCAATAATATTTAGAGACCCTGTAGGGAGTTCCGTAAAACATATCATTACCAGTTTCTACCTCTAATCCAATTTTTTTATATTTTTCTAAAATCAAAAAAGATGTTACGCTTGGCGAGTTATGCTAAGGCGGACTGTCTGTGAGATACATGCAACTTACCAACCACTTGTGCGAGACCGTCAAATGTCTGCGAGTCCAATTGGTTAGTTGAAAGATCAATCCACCGCAAATTTGGAAAGAATCACCATAAATCGCAATTTGTAAAATTATTTTAGGAGAAATCACTCTGAACAAAAAAAAATGTAGATGGAGTGAATTGTTTAATTTGATATGCACTATATAAACCAGACATACCGCTTCCAATAATAATTATATCAAAATATTTCATATTATTATAGTTTGATATAATTATTTTCTATGTTTTCTTGTTGTATTTTTCTTTTTAAGAGTGATAGTTTCGTTCTTTTTGCATGTAAATTTTCCACGCGTAAATCCTTTATTATTAATAATTGTTTTAGTACATATCCCAATAGAACGTCCTTCATTTTTTTTATCAATTTTTTTTATACATCTACATAATTTAGTAGCAATAATTTTTTCAGCCTGCTGTTTTAGTAATCTTTTAGAGTTGGGTATAGTTTTATTATAAAATTCTAAAATTCTTTTATAATCATTGTTAGTAAGTTCAGGCATTTATATATATATATATATATTTACAAATAAAATAATTATAAAATTAGTTTTCGATTATTTTATTAGTGGTAACTCCAATTTGAAGGTGTTGCTTTATTATTATTAAATTTGTGGCAGTCTTTGTAAT